>Ga0209287_10000055_pt1 | contig 68123 bp, 45 predicted proteins | sample PPLLak3cmMay2015_2_FD_187255 | JGI IMG/M metagenome (GOLD analysis project Ga0209287, IMG submission 187255) | Freshwater sediment microbial communities from Prairie Pothole Lake near Jamestown, North Dakota, USA - PPLs Lake P8 Core (1) Depth... | ecosystem: Environmental > Aquatic > Freshwater... | reverse complement strand
GGACTGCCAATCGTATGACCAACCAGGGGCACGACTCTGGAGCGTATGTATCAACCAGCATCCCACCGCGATTGAAGCAATCAGCTACTGGGTCGGAAAAACCGTCCCCAACCAAGCGACCGGGGACCGACCAGGACAAGCCTCGGTGATCGCTCATGAGCATAACGGCTGGTGCGGAGAGCTACAAAAGATAGCGATTGCTGCGCAACGAGCCGCACTCATCCCCTCAATAGCCGCCTGTAACGTCGGCGAGGATCATGTCTGGCGGGAATTCTATGAGCGAGGCTGGCATGAGAACGACAACTGGTGGAGCGACACCGGTGGCGCAGTGGATGAGCCTGATGTCTACGCGTATGGCTGGGGAAAGAACATGTCCGCGATCTACCAATGGCGCGGGGACGGCACCATCCTGCAGGACACCGCACGCTACATCCATGAAGAAGACCGGATCACCGTGGATTTTACGATCAAAGACCTGTTTAGACAGCCGGTGGACGGCGCCCGAGTCGTCGTCTTAGTCAAGGGTCCAAAGGATATCACGTTTTATAAGAACCTGTTCTCAGAAAAGATACAAAACCTTTGGGATACGCTCCCTGAGTTTCTCAAAGGAAAACTCTTCACGTTATTGTTTGGTAAGATTAATGAACGGATTGATAAAACCCCAGATAGCATCACCGGGCTGACGATCACCACCTGGAGCTATACGGATTCTCAGGGACAATGCAGTTTTGAATTAGGGAAAAATCTGGAGTACCTTTTTTTAATCCAAGAGGGAAACCTGAAGAAACCCTGGCAGCTCGCCTGCCATAATACCTTTCGCAGTCTTAAAACCGGGGAGGATAAATCATTTAGAATCACTCTAATGGATGCCTCACGCAAACCCCGGAAGATGACCCCTGAGGCGACTCAACTGCCTGTATTTCAATTTCGCCTGTCGTTCACCAGCAGCGGGTATCAATCACAGAAACATTTCACGAACGAAGGAATCGGCAGATATGAATTTCTAGGCAACATCGATATATTGTTGCTCGATTCAGCAAATTTTCAACGATACCAGGAAGGAACAGCGTTTAGCTATATCAGATTTAACGGCAGTATCGATGCCGCGGTCAATGCGATCCTGACTTGTTCAATGGAAGAAACAGACCTGTATCTCATCTTCAAAAATCATAACCGGTTCACCCATGAGATCATTGATTTTTCTCTGGATGTTTCTATTGAGACCACAAGCGACCGGGTGCAGATCGTCACCCCGGACACCCCGCTGTTTGAAACACCCATTGCAAATATCGGAGACACGGTGCTCATCTCCGGGATTGCGACGACAGATCCGGTCTTTCTTTCCTTTGATCATGAGCCTCCTGTGATCGAGCTTTCCGTTACGAACGGGGGCTGGTCCTATGCGTGGGACACCTCGGGAGCGACCCTTGGCACTCATCTAATCACGATCGCGGATGGAGGAAACATATCAGACGAACGACCCATTCAGTTGATTGATGGACGACCTCCATGTCTTTCGATTGACACCCCGGTTGATGGCGTGATTCTTGAACAAGGGCTCCTTGATATCTCAGGACAGAGTTCAGATAATCTCGCTGTTGACCATATTGAGATCACTTTGGATAACATCACCCACGTAGCTGTCGGCACAACCAACTGGAGTCTCTCATGGGATACAACAGAACTGCCCCTTGGTGATCATCTTCTCACCGTAAAAGCCATAGACGCCCAATATCTGACGTCGACTCAAACACGCTGGATTGTCCTGAACGAAACCGGCCATACCTGGGGTCCTCAGATCAACACCTTATCATATAGCCCTGCGAATCCCACCAACACCAGCAACATGATTATCTACGCAAACGTAACCTCAACAGGACCATTTGCTATTCGCAACATTACTCTCTACTGGTATAATGGAACCGACACAGTGGCCTATGAGATGTATCGATACGGAGCCTATCCCGTTCAAAACCGCCATGAGGAAGACCCGCTAATTAATCAATCAAATGCACCTCTTTTTGGTGTTGAACTCGGACAATTTCCCACTGGTCAAACCATTGGATTCTGGATTGTCGCAATCGATACCGCTCAAAATAGATTACAATCAGAGGGTGACTCGTTTACCATCCAATAAAAAACAAGCCAAGGATTTTGAAAACTTTTAAAAGAGGATGCAGCATCCCAGATACGAACATAACTTGTTGTGGGGAATGAAAAAAATGAGTCCAATAGAGCAACCAAGAAAGCGGGTAGACAATCCACCTCAAAAACTACAGAAATCATCACGAAAATGGATGTACCTCGCATTGATACTCATCGTTATTGTAATCGCTGTTGTCGCAGTCGTGGTATCCCAAAATCTAATATCGAATCCGGACGACAATATGCCTGAAGGAAATCCCATCGCACTCTTCGATACAAGCTTCGGAACCTTCAAGGTGGAATTGTCCAAAGATAAAATGCCAGAGACCGTCGATAATTTTGTAAAACTGGTAAATGATGGGTTTTACAATGGGGTGATTTTCCATCGAATCGGTGATAACTTTATGATTCAAAGTGGCGGGTATTACCCAAATGGGACACGGAAAACCAGTCCGTATGGGAACATCCCGTTTGAGACCAGCGATGTCAAACACGTGGATGGCGCAATTTCCATGGCAAGCACCGGGGCAAAAGTCGGCGGAGCCGCGGAATTCTTCATCTGTGATGGAGCGCAGTCGTTCCTTGATGGGAACTATGCTGCTTTTGGTGTAGTTATCGAAGGTCTTGATGTCGTACAAACAATCGCAACCCAACCTCAAGATAAAAGTGAGAGTGAAACAGTCGGGAAACCAACTACCGATATCGTCATCAATAACATCATCATATTAAGTTCATAAGCAGGAGCTGAGAAGACATGGGGAACAGAAAAGCGATTTTTGAGACAAATAAAGGCAAATTTACTCTTGAACTGTATGAAGATAAAGCACCACTTACCACCGGGAATTTCATAAAACTCGTGAACCAAGGGTTCTACAATGGCTTGATTTTCCATCGGGTGATCCCCCAGTTCATGATCCAAGGTGGATGTCCGGAGGGAACTGGTACCGGTGGCCCAGGATACACGATTAAAGATGAGTTTCACAAGGACCTAAGTAACGTGCGCGGGACGATTGCGATGGCGAACCGTGGACCAAACACTGGTGGGAGTCAATGGTTTATCAATGTCGTTGATAACTGTTATCTTGATTTTGATAAGAAACCGTATTCAAGTGCACACCCGGTGTTTGGAAAGGTTGTCGAAGGCATGGAGATCATCGATGCAATCTCTCAGGTGAAGCTTGGTAGGAACGATAAACCTGTTCAGGATATCATTATTAAAAAAATTACGATTTCATGAGGAGATGATGTGGTATCTATGGCTGTTCTTTCTGATGTCGATATCGAGCAAGCACTTAAAAGCGATGAACTAGGTATTGAACCGTTCATCCAGAAGAATCTGACACCGAATGGGTATGATCTTTCTATCGATGAAATCTATCTCCGTACCATTGATGAACATATCAAAGAAGGTGTCGCGATGATCCCACCACTCACCTGGTTTGCGATTAGCACAAAAGAATTCGTCAAGATGGGTCCTCAGATTACTTCGCAGTTATGGATCCGTTCTAGTTACGCTCGCAAAGGGATCATGGCAAGCTTCGGCAAGGTCGATGCTGGGTTTCACGGGACGCTGACCTTTGGCTGTTTTAATGCTAGTGACAAAGAAGTTGAAATCCCCATTGGTGATCGGTTTTGCCAGATTGTCTTTGAGCACCTCGAACAGACACCAAAAGCTTTGTATCATGAGCGGTCTGGGACATATCAGAACCAACGCGGCGTGACATTGAAACGATAATTCTTCTTCAAAAAGATATATATTTATATATACTTATTTTCTTGTTTTACTTTCATAAAAAAGAAAAAAAAAGAATGGTTAATCAATGAAATTCCAAAAGATACCGCAGGAAAGGAAACGCATGAGGAAACCGTTCAAAAAACCATTTGAAGATAGGTAGGACCGGCTTGTCATAAGAAAACGGTATCTTCACAGATAGCGTTCCCCAGTCGCTCTCAGCACCATGGATATCTTTGGCTTTCACTTTCACAGAGTACGTCCCTTTCTCAGTCCAATTATGTACCGCTGATTCTTGTACGCCAGAGCTATATGGCCCAAACCATCCACTCGAGGTATTATCCCCCCAGTCAACATAATAAAAGACAGTATCCAAATCAGGGTCTGTTGCAACAAAAATATACTTATAGTTCAGGAGAGGTTTGCCCTTCGAAGGCCCATATATGTCAGGAGTATTTGGAGGAGCATTGGTCCCAGTAATCAAAGCCCAGGTCGTATCCGTAACGGTGAGATCATCTGCATCGGTGACCGATAACATCACGGTGTAATTCCATTCCTCGGAATAGCTATGCGTCGGATTTTGAACAATAGCAGTGTTACCATCACCAAAATCCCAGAAAAAATCATAGGGTGGGTTCCCATTTTCCGCAGTCCCAGTAAATTGAATCATTTGACCTAATGACCCATAATACGGACCATGGGCATCGACATCAAATCCTAGGATAGTAAAATCAGATTCAGATATCGCAGAAGCACTTGATTCAGATGTGGTCACAATCACCTTGATCCGGCAATTCTCAGATCCACTCGCACCGATTAGCCATTGATAACATCCATTGTTCGGAATATCGGTCGCAAGAGGCTCCCATGGACCAGAACCCCCATTACGAGAAAGGAGAATATCGACCGTGGATTCACCCTGAGGCGCGGGAACCGCTGAAAGCCAGCGGATATTCCGAATGGAGCCGCTTCTGAACGTCTCCCCCCCATGTGGTGATTGTATCAACGCAGACAAACTTGTCGGCTCAAGCCAGGGAGAAAATGCTTTCAGAATATTTTGATATGAAGGCCAACTGCCTTGTTCAGCCTGTACTACAACATCCTCGCGGCCATCATGATCGAAATCTCCATCGACAAGGAATCCGGAGAAAGAACCAGGAGATGTCATGGAAAACGAGCCGTCAAGGACCCAATTTCCGTTCCCATCGCCAAGGTAGGAGTACCCAGTTGGACCCACATACCCGACAATATCAAGATATCCATCGCCGTCAATATCACCAAACTGGGGGTAATACTCACCAGATGTTGGAAGACCTGTAGATATCGAATCCCAATCGTTATTTTCTCCGTCATAGACATAACAGCGTAGCCCATTGGAACTACTCCCAACCGCAAGATCATCCCAGCCGTCATTGTTCATATCACCGCAGTCCAGACCATTCCATAATCCCCCCGGTAGACCAATTTGAGTCATCGTAAAATTGAAAGTCCCATCACCAAAAAAAACATGGGTCCCCTCTCGATTCCCTGCAAAATCAGGTAACCCATCTGCATTAAAATCAGCGATCTCGAGCATATTATTGTTATTTCCATCTGTTAACACCCAGACCTGTGTCCACGTTCCATCACCATGATTTTGGTACACATGATACCCGTTGCCATAACCAAATGATTGAGAAATAAGATCAAGCCGACCATTACAATCAAAATCAGCAAGACCACACTCAAACATCCCCCAATCTTCCCCACCGGTCCCAAGACCAGTAGCCCAGGGAATCCAATTTGAAGCAGACCCATCACCCAACGCCGCCCCTATCAATGTATCACCAAAACCAGAACCCGGGGTGGCATAATTATGATGGATGCCCCACACTACATCAAGGTATCCGTCTAAGTTGAGGTCACCTGCCTCAATGCCACCGTACCCGAAATCCCCGACTTGGATGACAGACCAGGTTCCCATCCCATTACCAAGCCACACCATAATCCCATGTTGCGGGCTGTTGATATTCGGAGACCCATGATCACCAACAGAGATAACATCTAAATTTCCGTCGTTGTTCATATCAGCAAGTTCGTACTCGGTGTTCCCTCCTTCTTTTGCAGGGGTTTGAAGACCTGTGGATTTCTCAACAAAGGTAATAGACTTCAAGGGTGATGCAATATCTTTTTGTTGAGAAAAATTACTGCCAGAAAACGAGGTCGCTGTAGAAAAAATAATCACCGCGATAAGAAGAAAAATTAGACTACTTTTCATTTTTTTATTGTTCATTATCAATATCCCCAATCTTAAAATAAAGTAAGTCATTATATAAATATTCTCATATCTTGATTCCATTTCTTTTTTTTTATTCTAGTAATTAATGATTGAAAGAGAATATCAACATGCAATAATAATTTTCTAAGAATGTGCACAAGTATCTGCATATGCATCTGCATATACCGATTGAAGTTGAGTGCCTTCTGTTGATTAGAGTTTCTTCGCAAGGTTTTTCCCGTAATCAACGCAGGATTTCCTTCCTGCTTCATCAGGGTTCCAAAGCAGTTTCAACCCATCATCAACCACCGAGAATCCTGCTGCTTTTAGATGATCGGTAATAAGATGAACTGACTCCCCGCTCCAACCGTAGCAGCCGAACGCCGCTGCTTTCTTCTCCTTGAAACTTAAACCGCGGAGCTCTTCAAGTAGCGAGGCGACCGCAGTAAGAATCCCTTTGTTGATGGTGGGTGAGCCAACCAGGATTGCCTTGGATTTGAAGATTTCCGTGATTGCATCGTTCTTATCACTATGTCCTATGTTGATGAGTTTAACAGTCACAGCCGAATCTCCTTGGACAATTCCTTTTGCGATCTGCTCAGCCATGACTCGCGTCCCACTCCACATGGTATCATACAGAATTGTGATTTGATTTTCCTTGTACTTGTTCGACCATTTCAGATAGGTCTCAATGATTTGTTTCGGGTTCTTTCGCCAGATGACCCCGTGGCTCGTACAGATTATATCAACGGGGAGATTCAACGATAAGACTTCCTTTATTTTCTTCTCCACCAGTGGACTAAAAGGCGTCAAAATATTCGCATAATACTTCAGTGCTTCATACATCAGCTCTGATTGATCAACAAGATCGTTGAACATAAACTCCGAAGCGAGATGTTCCCCAAACGCATCGTTGCTAAACAGGATATTATCCCCCGTAAGATAACAGAACATCGAATCAGGCCAATGCAGCATCGGTGCCTCAATGAACACCAGTTCTTTTTTGCCAAGGCTGAGTCGATCACCGGTTTTCACCACCTTGAAATCCCAGTTCTCATGATAATGCCCCTTTAAGGATTTCACACCATTCGCTGTGCAGTATATTGGTGTATCAGGTATCTTCCTCATCAGTTCAGGAAGTGCACCACTATGGTCGGTCTCCCCATGATTCGCTATCACATAATCGATTTTTTTCAGGTCGATTTCCGAAGAAAGATTTTTTACAAACTCCTTTGCAAACGGACCCCACACTGTATCGATAAGAGCAACTTTCTCTTCTTTGAGAAGATACGAATTATAGGTCGAGCCTCGATGCGTGGACAGCTCGTTGCCATGGAACTTCCGAAGATCCCAATCGATTTTCCCGACCCATGAAACATTATTTTTCACTGGTATGTTCATATGAAAACCTCCACTTAGCGATATTTCTTACAATCCAACATGGTTCTTAAAAATTTCTATACAACAAAATCAAAAAAGTTTTCATTTCGAATGAATTTAAATAGCGGTTGGATTATCTCAAATCAGCCGGGGTACTATCATGGAGATTGTCCCAGGAATACATGTAATAGAAGGCATTTCCGCTCATTGCTATCTCATCGATGGTCCTGAGCTGATGCTCATCGATACGGGCATGCCACGGAAAACAAAGAAGATCCTTCGTTATATCACCGATGTCCTTCATAAAAACCCATCAGACCTGAAAACTATTCTTCTAACACATTGCGATATCGATCATATCGGAAACGCCCGGGAGCTGCGTAGCATCACCGGTGCGAGTATCGCTGCTCATCCCCTGGATGCTGATATTATCGCTGGTAAAAAACCACGCCAGACCCCACGAAGAACAATGAGGATGCTTTTCAAAGTGCTTGGATTATTCCTCCAAGTAAGACCATTCCCCGTTGATGAAATACTCGACAACGGTGACACCATCGCTGGCTTGACCGTCCTTCATCTCCCGGGTCATACCCCCGGAAGCATCGCGTTATATGACCCTAAACGAAAGGTTCTCTTCATTGGTGATACCCTGGGGTGCAAGGATGGGGTCGTCCAAGGTCCGCCAAAAAGCGTTACATGGGATATTGAGAAAGTCTATCAATCGATTCAGACACTTAAAACACTTGATTTTAAAGTGATGCTCAGCGGACATGGGGAACCGTTAATATCGGATGCTTCAACAAAGGTAAAACAGTTTCTCGGAAAAATTAATGAAGATAAAACAGCACGATAAACAAGTTCAAAAATTTAATACAGTCAACAATCTGAATTAACATAATCAACAAAGAAGAAGTCTTCGGTTATGAGTGTATGGAAATGAATATTTGAAGAAACAATCAAAGGATAAATGCGCATGGAATTCTGGAAATCTTGGCTTCAGGCTGATCCCACCGAATGGCTATTGGAAAAAAACAATCCTTCAGTACGATATTTTACCCTGCGCAATCTGTTAGAAAAACCAGATAAGAATTCAGAGGTAAAAGAAGCAAAACAAGAGATTATGAAAACAGGCAGTGTGCCAGTGATTTTATCAAAGCAGAAGAACAAAGGATATTGGGAAGAACCTGAGAGGTTCTATTCTGCGAAATACAAAGGGACCGTCTGGCAACTCATGATTCTTGCTGAACTCGGGGCTGATGGAAACGATGACCGTATTCGAAGCGCATGCGAATATATCCTTTCTTATTCCCGGGATGTAGAAAGCGGAGGTTATGCTTACTCCTCAAATACCAAAAAAGGCGGAGGACGTCACAGTGAAGTCATCCCCTGTCTTACAGGAAATATGATCTGGAGCTTGATTCGCCTCGGATATCTGAACGATCCTCGGATAAAACAAGGGATTGAATGGATCACCAACTACCAACGGTTCGATGACCGGATAGCAGAACCACCAAAAGGCTGGCCATACGATCGATTAAAAACGGGATGCTTCAGCAAACATTCCTGTCATATGGGTGCAGTCAAAACATTAAAAGCTTTAACCGAAATCCCTGAAAACAAAAGGAATGCTGAAGTGAAAAGGACAATTGAACACGGAGCTGAGTACTTTTTGTTACATCATGTTTTTAAAAGCAGTCATAACCTGGATCGTATACCAAAACCAGGGTGGCTGAAATTCGGTTTTCCACTGATGTATCAAACCGATGCATTGGAGATTCTTGGGATTTTAACAAAACTGGGATATCATGACCAACGGATGCAAGAGGCTATCAATATTATGATTTCAAAACAAGATGCACAAGGCAAATGGATACTGGAGAACACGTATAACGGACGGTATCAGGTAAACATTGAAACGAAAGGAGAACCAAGTAAATGGATTACAGTTAAGGCATTAGAAGTGCTGAACAGGTATTATGCTGATTCACCTAATAAACAACAAAGATGAAAGGAAGGTATAAATAAGGAAAAGTGATACTTTTTTCGGATGCATATTTCGGATGGGTTGCGAGCCTATGGCATAGACAGAAAAGCAGTCATTATTCTAGTGATACTGCCGTTTCTTCTTATCAGCCTGAATTGTGTTGAGGCATCCCCGGAGAACAACCTTTCTTCTCCGTCTCACGTGTCACTTGGTGATTCTGTTCTCATCGCAGGTGTTTTCCAGTACCTCGATGTGTCGCTCCCAGCTGAGCATGAAAAAATCTGCATCATCGCCTTCAATGGAAATACAGAACCAGAACAACAAATTCGATCTGAGAGGAATTACTACAAATGGGAATACGACAATGGTGTATGGAAGGATACCAGCAAATATGATACCTCGTCTATCGATCCGTCTCGCTGCTCTAAGGATAACACAACTTACTCGTTTTATCTCAGAATCTCACAGAAAGCGAACCCTGGTAGCTGGACGATTAAGATACTCGTCGATGACAAAGAAACCTCCTCAATAGCTTTTCAGGTAATCATCGGTGATTTTTGTCTGTTCTTTTCCATGATCACTAGTGTTTTTGAACCAACTCTGAAACAAAAGAACCTGCTCTCTGAAGACGAATTACGATGTTGTTATAAGCAAAAAAAACAGGAAGTATCTGAAGCAAGAATCGAGAAACTCGTTGATAACATCCTTAATAAGCAACACACGCAATCAAATGAAGATAAGTCTTTGGGTAAAACAACAGATTCGTACAACGACCCAACCGAATCTAAAAGCACTCAGGAGTCCATACGAACAGCGATTTCTCAATATCCTCGAACCAAACTAAAGGAACCAATACATAAGAAAATCAACACGTTGGTTTTTATTAGAACTCGGCAGGGGAGTAATGGTTTTTGGTCACATGGGTCAGATGGTCTGAAGAGAATTTTTATCATTGTTGTGATGACTCTTTTGTTAACCGCTTCCATACTACCAATGGTTTTACTGATGGGGAAAAATGAAAATACTTGTGATATCACGATTATCAACAATCACAGTTATCCGCTCATCGGTGGAAACTGGACCGTACTTTTTACAACCGTTGGCTGCGCTGATTTGACTATTACCGCAGTCAATGGAACAAGTTGGAGTAATACTGATTTGAATGCTGATTTAAAATTTTTACACTGTGACAATGGAAATCAGACCGTAGACTATTCTTGGATTAATGATTCTGTGTATATCCCAAATTTTTCCTCCAATATCACCTGTTCTGAGGTCTCTCAAGTCCTCACGCCTGGTGTTCATGTTCTTCTGTTCCGATTCGGTGATGCCATAGCATTTGCCTATAATCTTGCCTCAGAAAACTGGCTGCAAACCAGTACAAGTGATTTCAATAACGGAACAAAGACGAACATCAATGTGAGTAACGGATCTTTTCATTTACAGGAGCATTATTACCTTCGTAATTTTTCGCGCATTCATAACGAGGGATTCGAGGGAAGCTGGCCACCTTCTGGCTGGTCTGAGGATCCAGTAGGAAATAATTGGAATAAGGAAGGTGACCGGTCATATGCGAGCGCCTACTCAGCGGATTTCGATGGAGCGGGTGGGTCTGGGGGCGCCTCAGGAAACTTACTTTCGCCTGGTATGAACTGCTCAGGTTCCAATGTCACTGCGATTTATGTGAAATTTTGGGCATATGAGGATAACGTCGATGACGGAGAATATTATCTCGATTACTACGATGGGACAAACTGGGATCAGATCACACGATTAGATAATTTTGGGACTGACGTATGGACCCAATACTCACAGAAGATTACAGATTCACAGTACTTCAAGTCGAACTTCCAGATACGATGGAGGGTCGTCGGACTTAACAACAACGAACATGTGTATGTCGACTTCGTGAATGTGACTGTGGAGCGAAATGAGAGTGGTTATTATTCTACAGGCAGCCTGCTTTCATCAGCGTATGATACCACCAGGAATGCACCTGATTACAACAACATAAACGTCGGAAATACTGCACCTTCTGGTACAACCATCACAACCTGGATGCGGACTGCTGAAACACAAGTCAATCTTTCTACAGCAACCTGGTATTCATCTATCAGTCAGGTTCCTGATAAACGCTGGGTGCAATGGAGGATCAATCTCACGGGCAATACCTATCTGACTCCCACGATTGCTGATGTCAATCTCACCTGGACATATGATAATGAATATCCAATCTCAAAAGTCAATACTCTATCACCCTATTGGCAAAAAACAACACTGTTACAGATTTCAGTCACAGCCTCTGATAATGGAACCGGAATAAAAGAGCTTAGCCTATATTATAACTATAGTGCAAATAATGTATCAGGCTGGTCTGGTTGGAACAAATATGGAACCAATGACACGACGAGCCCATATTCCTGGTCGTTTACACCTCCGCAGGGTGATGGATATTATCGATTTTATAGTAAGGCAATTGATGGAGAGTTAAACACAGAAGCTGCTCCAGTTATACCTAGTTTCGATGCGTCATGTGGTATTGACACGGTCAAACCTTCGTCGCGATTAGATAATATCACTCCCTATTGGTATGTTGAACCAGATAGGGATGTGGTCATCAATTGTTCGACCGCAAGTGATTCTCTTAGTGGATTACAAAATATTTTGTTATATTATCGATATAGAATTGATAATGCATCTCCCTGGGGATCCTGGCAGCTTTTTAGTTCAGATACAGCTGTCCCATGGTCTTGGATTTTCACCTTCCCAAGAGCCAAAGGTTTCTATCAGTTCTACAGTATCGCAGTTGATAACGCTAGTAATGCTGAAGACCCTCCGACTACACCGGATAACGATACAGAATGCGCATATAACTCCTCAAAACCCTATTCTGAAGTAGACGCGATTAGCCCCTACTGGCGTAGCTCATCGCTTTGGATAACAGCACAGGCAACAGATTTTAACGGTAGTGGCTTACAGAATGTGACATTATACTATTACTACAGCTCAGATAATAATACCTGGTCCAACTCCTATTTATTTGGTGTCGATACAACCCCCTGGAACACAATCTCCTGGGTATTTACATTTCCTCTCGGAACCGGTTATTATCGTTTCTACAGCCTTGCGATTGATAATGATACCAATATAGAATATTTTACAGGCAATGATACGACTGGTGGTTACGATGCCATCAAACCCTCATCACAAGTCGATGCAATTACTCCCTATTGGCACAATGCCACAAGTAATCCCCTCATAATTACAGTCACTACTTCAAATGATGCTCATTCTGGAGTGAAAAACATCACGCTTCACTACCGTTATCGATCAAACAACGTATCAAGCTGGAATGCCGCAGTTTCGTATGGTCAAGACGAAACAACGCCCTGGGGCTGGAGTTTCAATTTTCCCAATGGAAATGGTCAATATCGGTTCTACAGTGTAGCACATGACACAGCAGGAAACACAGAAGATCCGCCCTCCTCCCCAGATTACGATACGCAATGCGGATACGATACATCAAAACCAAACTCCCAGGTTGACCCTATCACCCCGTATAACATCACAGTGTCCCCCTTTTCCATTAGCGCAACCGCAAGCGATGATACGAAAAACATAACGATCTGGTATTATTACTCTTCTCAAAATTCAAGCTGGTGGAACCCCAACTGGCAATATAGAAAACAGCTGAACATATCAGGAAAAAACGGGGGATATCAGATGAAGATTGTCATCGGGAACAATAGCGGTGGAAACGTTACCTGTAATGGTCATGCTCAAAGCGATTTCGATGATATTCGCTTCGTTAGCTATTCAGATAATTCAACAGAACTCTCCTATTGGTTGAAAAACTATACCGCTGGAACACAAGCGACCTTCTGGGTCAATAATTCACGCAATGATTCCTACATTTTCTTGTATTACGGCAATACGAATGCATCAACGACAAGTAGCGGGGATAATACTTTTTATTTCTTCGATGATTTCTCAAATGGTCTTAGTAAATGGGTGATGAACTCATGGAACACTGATTCTATTTTTGTTAATCAAAGTCAAGGAAACCCGAGTCCAGCGCTCAAACATCTGCCCGACAATTCCATTCCTGCAAATAGAACATATCAGGATACAAGGATTCGTACTAATTACAAAATCCTAAACGGAATTATCGAATATGATGTCTATCTAGCGGGAACCCCGCGGATTATCCATCAATTCGGATGGAGAGTAAATAGCCTTTCTTGGACAAACGGATATTGTTGGCGGTTACAGAATTCTGCAGGTGATGGAGGTTTTTTTGAATTTTCTGCTCCGACGACATGGACCCAACTAGGAGCTGCGTTTCCTGTTGTCTCTACAGGCACCTGGTATCACATGAAAATAAATGTATCCGGTTCTACCTATTCATCAAAAATCACACCATCCGCACCGGCTGGTGATAGCGCTCGTTCAGTGACTGATTCAACAAAAACGACCGTTGATTACCTTGTTTCACATGTACATGGAGTAAGTATGAATTCCGGAAATTATGCATTAGTGGATAATGTATTTGTAAGGAAATATTGGACAACACCACCGACATGGGATGGTGTTGGAAGCGAACAATCAGGATACACGAAATGGAATAATGCAAGCAATCCTGACACCAGCATTCCTTGGACATGGAATTTTAACTTTCCAGATGTATATGGATATTATTGGTTTTATTCCAATGCTATTGACCTGAACGATAATATTGAATATATCCCGGATATAGCGGATGCCCGATGCCAATATATAAGGCCGTTTCCTCCGGTGATTAATAGTTATGATTTACGAAATACTAGTGGTTCGAAGCTCAACAACGCGACTGGTCTGCTTGATGTAAATAGCGAATATTATTTCACTGTCAATGTCACTGCAAAATACGGTTGGATATATTTAGATTATATCGACATTACCGCTTGGTACGATCAAGGAAGTGAAAGCAGCTCGTTCAATCACACAACTGGTGGAAATCTCAACATGTATCTGCGGTATGAAAATGTGACGGGAAATGCTAGTTTTAAGCTTCTCTGGCCGAAAAACGAAGTAAAACTTATTACTACTAATTGTACCCAGACAATCGTCAATAGTTCTACAAGGATTATCAAAATAAGTTTCAAACCTCTCAATCAAACTCGATGGGCTTGTAGCAATAATACATGGGATTCCGCTGTAAACACGACAAATGATCCTTTCTCATGGAATTTCAATATCACTGCTATTGACACCAGTGGTCTAAAATCATGGAAGAACGATGAATATGGCATCTATAAATTTGCTATGTTATTACCTGATAAAAACTGGGTGGATGTTCGAGCTCCACCAGGATATAATGCAACGACCAACATCGTGAATGTCACGTATTGTTCAAACTATGATTATAACATCAGTATTTATTTTGAAGAAAATCTGACGAATGTGTCATCAGGTGATATCATCCCTATTGCAGATAATGTTTTTATCTGTGCAAATGCGGATATGAACGATGATATCACCAGTGATATGATGTTTAACGGGATCCGGGAGATTAACGCTATTGATATCATCAACAATTCTGGTATCTTTCATAGGAACAATACGAGTCAATATGTTCATGTCCAATTCAATGTATTCATCCCGTTTGGTACTATCCAGGGGGAATATAGCGCTCATGTTGCTACGAAGATAAAATTCAATGAACATTAGAAAAGAGAGATTTTTTATGGTTCTGAGTATTCATTGCCGAGGAGTTTTGACCCAAAGTTTTATATGATGGAGAATGAATCTCTGACCTGCACACTAACATAATTACATCATATGTAATTGTAAGATAGAATTATTGAAGGCAAGAAGGATGGGAAAACAGAATATATACTCAGTTCTCGTTGTCGTCGTGCTAGTAATATCATTATTTACTGGTATGTCCTGTCTTGAGCCATATCTTGTAAAAAACGTAAGAGCTAATCCGGGGGATATCAGTGAAGAGTGGTATAACGAAACGACCTTAAACGTGACCGTTCTTTATAGAGAACCGCGTATTAATTGGTATGATTTTCAATATAATCAGGGTGGGACCTGGGTTTCTCGGTTGAATGCGCAAAGTGATGTGAATGATAGTGCTGAATATCGATTCATTGTCAATGTTAGCGCTGATAACGGATGGGAGAATATCACATATATCAATGTCTCAGCATGGTATGATGAAGGAAATGAAAACACGGTATACAATCAGACGCTTGGAGGGAATCTCAATTTGTACTTCGAATATGAAAACCTTACGGGAACCCCATCATGGCAAATGCTATGGCCGACGGGTGGCGAGGTGACAGGATTTTCATACTCCGAGACGATTGTTCGCGATCCTGTAGGAAGTCCACGTTTTACCGATTGTCATAATATCACATTTTCTTTCGTTCCTGGATATCAATTCCGGTATGCTTCCGGGGATGGGAGTTGGAATACTTCTCGTAATGCGACGAATGATGCAGAATCCTGGAACTTTAGAATCTCTGCGTCCAACGAACAAGGGTACGTCAGTTGGATACATGATGAATTTGGGATTTATTCTTATACCGAGATCCTTAGTGCAGGATGGCCAGCGATCTACGGATATCCTGGGGAAAATGCGACCGCTGAGACGAATATCACCATGGTGACCCGGTCGAATGGTAACTATTCCCTCTCCGTTGATGTCGGGAATTTAACCCATGAAACACATCCTACTGCTAATATAACCCGGAAAAGTATTTGGATCCGAGGTGGTGATTTAGACATATCGAGTAATTTTACTGGTGCTTCTGACTTGCTCTACTTTTATGGATCCGCGATAGCGTATCATATTTCCCGGGCAAATGGAACCAGTCTTACCACGAGTGATATTGAGTACAAATGTAATATCCCACTTGGGCAGACTGCAGGAGAATATACTGCTCCTATTAGCTATCATCTCGTGACAACCTAAGAATAAGGCTCTCGAGTATCTTACTTCTTTTTGCTTCAGTACTCTTGTTCTTGTGCTCTGATTTTTCATGGTTTTTATCGAGATGCTCTCCAGGGTTGACTCTATTCCAGAGTGACGTTTTGACGAAATATCTTTAAATATCGTGACTGCCAAAACGCATACCTGACATGTGTTAGCATGTTGTAAAGTAACTCGATATGGAACGGAAGAAGGTGAAAAAAATGGAGATGGAACAAAAGAGAAAATTATTTTCTACTCTCGTAGGAATAACAATAATTAGCTCTTTGGTGGTCAATATCTTTCTTATGAGCCCCCTCATCATGATTGGGAAGGCCGATCCTGGTGACATTCCTCATATTTGGCATAATTCAACAACATTAAACGTCACCGTCCTTCATTTAGAACCAAGAATCCTCTGGTATGATTTCCAGTATAACCAGACTGGGACCTGGGTTACAAAACTAAACGCACAAAGCGATGTGAACAACAGCGCAGAATACCGATTCATCATCAATATCAGCAGCGATCAGGGCTGGGATGATATTGAATTTGTCAATATTTTTACATGGTACGACCAAGGAAATGAAACGAGCACCTATAACCAAACACAAGGTGGAAACTGGAATTTCTATTTGCAATATGAAAACACCACAGGAACCGCTGTCTGGAGGATTCTCTGGCCTCATGGTGGAGAGTTTACACAAGGAACCTATACCGATAGAGTTGAACATGACCCTTATGGGAGTTCAGGGTTTACTGAATGTCATAATCTTTCCTTTTCGTTTGTCCCAAGTTATCAGGTACGATATGCCCCCGGTGATGGGGTATGGGATGATACCTATAACACTACAGATGATGTAGAATCCTGGAACTTTATCATGGAAGTTATTGATAGTGGTGAAGATGCTCCAGATCCTATAACGATTTGGATAAGAGATGAGTTTGGTATCTATTCCTATAGTGAAATCGTTAGTGCTGGATGGCCAACTATCATTGGTCACCCTGGAGAAAACGCGACAGCGAACAGTAATATAACGCTTGTCACACGTTCAAATGGTAACTACTCTCTTACCACAGATGTTGAAAATCTCACGCATCGTTCATTTCCAGCAACAATCTCTCGAGAGCGAATCTGGGTGCGTGGTGGTGACTTAGATTCGTTTGACAATTACACTGCGATCAGCGGTAATATTTACTTCTACGGGTCACTTGGCATATACCATCTTGCACAGGCGAACGGTACCGCTCTGACAACCAATGATGTTCAGTATAAATGTGACATCCCGCTGGGTCAAATCGCGGGAGACTATACTGCCCCCATTCGTTATCATCTGACGACAACATAGAGGGACAATACATCCCTTATTTCTCTTTTTCTTTTATTCATTTTTTTTTAAAATTTTTATCTCTAATAAATTGTTATAATATTTTCGTTTTTCCTTTGATTCTTAGGAAAGAATAATTTTTTCAAAGAAAACCTTTAATAGACGAAATAAGATAAGAAATATGGATGGGTAAATGCACAAACTCAATTAATTACAGGAGAGTGGAGAATGGGACAACACTATAAGAAACAAGGGATCGTTTTTTGTATTCTTCTCCTGTATATTTCCGTAGTATTCTCTGCGGTCTCATCAGCGCAGGATGCGACCTTATCGATACGTATGTTAGACGGAGAACAACAAACCCGTTTTAACACACCTGTACTTGTTGCAGGCGTCTGGCATTATATGGACATCACCACAGATCAGGATTTCGATGAATTGTTACTCAGAATCTACAAAGGAATTGTACTTCCAACTGGGGTGAAAAATGAAACAAATTACTACGAATGGAGCTATGACCAAAATACTGCTGCCGTCTGGTCCGATGAAAGCGGTTATGGGATCGAGTACATCCAACAGGGATTGTGCCAAAAGACGAACACTCAGTATAGTTTTTGCATCGGATTAAATGATTTCATGCCAAACATCATTGATTATTATGAGAACTGGACCATCGAAGTATCCCATGACGGAACAACCATTCATTCAACACGCATCGTGGTTGAAAAACCAAAAACCGGTGTTTCCTTAAGTAAACCCTCATCTATTATCTTTCATGTTGATCCGTTCACCATAATGGATGCTATCGGTGATAATTTTTTCAAGATAGGCAACATCGGGAATGTCCCGCTGAACGTCGATTTTGATACAGAAACCTATAGCGAAGTCGAAATAAACGATATGAATAAAAAATTTTTACCAGATGAAATCATCACCCACTATGTCACGATTCATTCAAAGAGTTGGCCACCTGGGTTTAAAAATATCGAGATTCAATTAAATGGGTCCTATCCGCAATCGTATTTCGTTGATACCAATGCCACCGTCACTTTGTACACCTCCTTTATCATTGATGTGCCGCTGCTGGTAATCTATGTTGGACATAGTAATTACAAAATTGATGAAATCCAGGGGACAGGGATCACCTTCCAGTATGTAGAAACATTGAATATGTACGAGGGCGAAACACGAGACATTACCGCCTATGTATCTGGGAACGGGGCTGTCACCGCGCAGATTTGGGCTGATGAAAAAAACATTAGCGCGTTGAAATTCTATGACAATGGCATAGAGGCGCAATCTCCCCTTTCTTTTACTTCCACGAATACCTCAGAGCGGATCATCAAGATAACTGTGAAGGCACTCAGCGAAGGAACAACAGGGGTTCTCACATATCAGATTACTGGGAGTGGTATCACGAAAACATACGCCACGCAGATCCGTATCGGACCACCAGAGTCCGCCCCTGAAGAAGAATCAGGAGGTTCTCTTTCCGTTATGCAACTTGTTGTCATTGGCATTGTTTTGCTCGTTGTCATTTATATGATCGTTACATACCTACGAAATCGAAAGAGGTAACAGACGGAAAATGAGGAAAGCCATTGTATCCTTTTTCACACTGTTTATGGCTGTGATCCTTTGCTCTGCCGTTCTGCCGTTGCACGCAAACGCAGGTCAAGCAGGTGTAGGAGTCATAAACGTTCCACCAAAATACGGTTACATCCGAGTAGAAGAGCAAGGTGATTACTTTAGAGTGTACCTCAATATCTCTGATTATAACTCCTGGGCTGATGTGTACAATGTTAGCGTCAGCCTTGATAATTATGGGACAAAACTCTCCACGTTTCTTTTCCAGCAATATAAAAATCTGGACTCTTTTGTTGAGATCAACGAGTTCAGTGAAACACCAAAGAAAAGACATTTATTAGATATCGAAAAATGTTTTTTCCAAAAATCTAATGGACAGGAAACAATCGATGAACGCTGTGATATCGCTATACGCTTTGTTTTTCAAAAAACTTTTTTTACTGGTCTTAGCATTGTGATTAATGACCGGGCAGGATCTGCTCCGGCGGAGGCGTATATCTATTACAACAGTGAGGAGTCTCTGAGAAGTGGCAACACGATAGTGATTCCATGGATAGATTCTCAAATAACTCTGACCCTCCCTCCGTATCTAATTGATCTCATCGCAATAATACTTGCAATATTTGGTGTGATGTACTATCTTAAAAAGACAGGGATCCGAGAAAAAAGCAAAAAGGCTTACAAAAAAATCTCATAGTCGCTTATGGCTTTTTCCTAACTGTTTTTTTATATTTTTCTCGATATATCTTCTGATAAAATTCATTTTCATATTCTTCTTCAAAGCCACCTACGAACCACAATTCATCTTCGAACTCACCCCACTGTATTTGTTGTCTGGATTCAGTAATGTACAACTCCTATCGCTCTCGTTCTTGATCATCGTATTAGATATGGTTCTTCACCTCCAGTCAAGTAAACGAAATTTACTGCTCTCGTTCCTTCCAACTGCACTTATGATTATCGGAGCTGGATTTACAATCATGTTCAACCCGATGGATCTGGCGTATCTCTTCCATTATGTGCTCTTTGGCTGTCTTTTGCTTATCGTTCTCATCGATTATCAATATATCTTGAAAGGTGTGGACGCCCCAAGATTCTTCAAGAGAAAAGAACCTGTACCACTGCAAATCAGCGAACATGAGCCAGTCTTGGCATCACGAGCACCATTATTCTTTGCCAAGAACGTAAAACCTGTTCAGCAACCCCCTGGCACACTTGCTCCGGAGAATGTCGCTGATTTGAAGATAATATCGGATGCAATGGTCCAAAGAATGCAAAATGTCTTAAACGACCTTGAAAAAAAGGCTGCGCGAATCGAACAATTGGAAGACAAAATCCAGCAGCAACACACCATTCCGTTCTCCGCTGAAAAAACGTTCCCACCCTCCCCCACTCCGCTTCCTGAAGCAGCAGAAAAAACCCCTGTGACTAAGGAAAACCTAATCAACACGATTTGCTCGGAAGAGAAAATCATCTTAAAAGAACGAATCGAAAATCATCTTATCATTGATGAGATGGATCACGTCGTCGCAGTCGTACAGCGGGGGATTTTCAGAGACATCAGTAACTCGTTTGCTGATTTTCTTGGCTATAACCGCACGGAGCTTCTGCAGAAGAATTTTTTTGTTTTTATCGCTCCTCGGGGTTTTAACGATGCAAGGAAATACTATCTCAATCGATTAAAAGGAATCGCTACGAACTCCTTTAAAACGGTGTTACTGACAAAAGAACAAACCGAAATACCCGTCGAAATCACTGTAGTCCCGACAGTGTACAAAGGAGATTCCGCTGAGTTCATTAGTATAAAAGAAATCAAAGACCAATCGTAATAAAAGAATCAATCCTTTTTCCATTCATGGGAAAAATGATACGAAATCAGAAGACCTAATCCCCTTTTATCAGGAGAAGATGCTATTTCTTATCCCCTTAAAAATTGACCCAAATATTTAATTACTACTGAACTATAATATACAATACTATAATAGGGGGTTATAAATAAAATGAAGAAAATAACAATTCTGTTTATTGTAGGTATTCTGATAGGTTCCACCATGGGGGCTATTGGAACACAAGGCAAGCAAGAAACTGCACAGTCTCTCTCAGAACATCTTAGCACGCCATCCATCCAAAAACAAACAATGAACAATGAAGGATATCTTCTGATCGAACTTACTGGGACATCGACGTTTCAGACAACCGCCGGTCAACCGCAGCTACCGAAGATCGTCCGTACCATAGAGCTTCCGTTTGGGGTGACCGATATCCGTGTTTCTCTTACGCCTGGTGCCATTACCACCCAGCATATCGATCAAGAGATACGTCCTGCTCAACAGATGATCCTTCTCACTCAAGAGTCTCAAAGCATGGCTGCTTCCACGACACCCAAAGATGCAGAAGTCTATGCCATGACCACGCCATATCCTGAGACTTGGTTTACGTCATCGGTTGGTGTTGGTTTGAATAAAAACAACGAGCATGTGACCTTTGTTGCGGTTCATTATTATCCGATTCGATACACACCAACCACAGGGACCCTTCATATCGCCACCGATGCAGATCTCTCCATTACATATTCAGCACCTAGCCATAATCCGTTTCCATTAAAAAGTGAATATAACCTTGTCATCATCGCACCAAAATCCTTCGAAAAAGCACTTCAACCACTCATCGAACATAAAAACAGCCATGGAGTCCTGACGGTTTTGAAAACAACCGAGGACATCTATAATGAATCTACTGGTGTTGACAAACCAGAACAGATTAAATATTTCATAAAAAATGCAATTGAGACCTGGGGTGTCGAATACGTATTGTTAGTGGGTGGATTAAAAAATATGGTGTTTGCCAAACCTCGTGATAACCCAAACGAAGGAACCAAGGGATGGCATCTGCCTGTCCGGTACACCAACCTCTATGACAACCCGAAATTCCCATTACACTCAGAAAGCACACTCTATGACCCTGGTGTCCTCAGCGATCTGTACTACGCAGATATCTATGAGGCAGGGGGTAACTTCTCCAGTTGGGACCCCAATAGCGATGGAATATTTGCCGCATGGAGAATGGAAGGGTATGAAAATGATACAGGTATTGATTTGTACCCAGATGTCGCCCTCGGTCGACTTGCATGTGTCAGTGTCTCTGAAGTACGAACCGTAGTGAAGAAAATCATCACCTATGAGACGACAACCTATGGCTCAGAATGGTTTAAGAAAATGACGGTCATCAGCGGCGACGGTTTCCTTGACCAAGAGGATTTGAACATCCAATGGGACACCGCTAGCTTACCAACAGGAACCTACACGATTTACGCGCAAAGCAGTAACCCTGCTGCAGAATATGGACCCGTTGAAACAATCAATGTCACGGTCGATAAAACCAAAGCAACCAACCTTACCTTCAACCATGATGATCACTTGCGGATTCATGAGTACCCTGGATTGCCAATCGCTGAGATTGTGACTGTTTCTGAAGGAAATATTCTAGGGAATACAGACTTTACTTATACTCCTGGTGAAAACGAGGCGTATTGTAACGAATTCTATTTCTGGGGAAACATGAGTTACCTTTCTGGTGTTCTTACTATTCGAGGGAAAAGCTATGATCCTAAACCGTATGGGAATCTCACGAGTATCCATGTCTGGATAAAAAATAGCGCAGACACTATCGTGTTTGAAAACTGGCGTAACGACACAGAGATGTACTACGAAGGAGAATACACCACCGGTGAACAAGCGTTACTTGGTCGAGGTGGAGCACTGTATTATATGCCTGAGGAATTTGAACGTGATATCATCTGGGCTTCCAATGGTTTATTCACTGGACAACAAGACGTCATCGACGCCTGGGATGAAGGTGCTGGTTTTATGTTCATCTCTGGTCATGGCAGTCCTAACGTCTGGGCTGATCACTACCCTGGCGTTCCTGGGAATAGGGCATATGGGAGCGTCACCGGTTTATCGGTCACCACGCTACGTCCATGGCCACCATTTTTCAACACACCGATCTTCCCGATGGACACCATCAGAAATGAAGAGAGACTGCCAATAACCGTTATTGGTGGTTGTCATAACAGCCAGTTCAACGTCTCCATGGTGTATGGTTTCCTTGAGGGAATGATTTATCTGTTCCCAAACTTCCCACAAATGCATATGTGGTGTCACGGGCAACCCGTCCCTGAAACCTTCAGCTGGAGACTCATTCGAAACCCCCATGGTGGTTCGATTGCGACAATGGGAAACACCGGGCTTGGGTATGGAATGCCTGGTGTTGATCTCACCACGGGTGGTGGTGACGGATGGATCACTATCGAATTTTTCAAGCAATACGGCACAGACGGACTAGATATTCTCGGACAGGCGTATCAACAAACCCTTACCGCCTATGTCAGCACCTTTGATATGACAGATCTCGCAGCAGGTCATCCCAAATCTGTCCAACAGTGGGTGTTGCTCGGTGACCCTTCATTAAAAATCGGTGGATACGAATAAAACCACCTTTTTTCTTTTCTTTTTATTATTCAAGATGCCAAGTTTTATTGTTTTTTTCGAAGGCGGCAGACTTTGATTAACTCTTGAAATTGTCCTTCATTGAGTCCAACTCCATGGATGCCATCGAGCCGCTCGACTGCTTTTCCTTTTTCAAAAAAGACGATTGTCGGATATACCTGTACGACATATCGATCGCAGAGATGAGGATATTCATCAATTTTCATACGATAACACTTATAGCTTGAATCTTTAGCGCATCTCTCAAATATTGGTAAGAACATCTGAGAAAAAGGACACCATTCCGCATAGAAAAGAACAAAACAGGTATCTTTTATTTGGAGGATTTTCTCAAGGTTTTCTTCGGTTTCGATAAGTGAACATTTTTCAAGGGTCTTCATAAAGCATTCAACTTTTACTGTTTTTCTTCAGGGTACTTTTTACTATCACACAACGATTTGTCTTATTATATTCCGCATCGATAAAGTGCATATGGTGTTTTTTTTCTGGAAAGTTGTGTTCTCTTACCGTTCACAGAAATCCCATTTGCTGCCGTATTTGGGTATATTTTGACTGCGGGGTATTGAATCGTAGAGGAGGTATAGTCTATTTTTACAGACCGTACTCAAGTATTTTTGTTCTGTAGTCTCAAAATTTTCTTGATTGCAAGGTTTATCTCCTGTCATTTCTCATCGGTTTTTTCGTGTAATAACGTTGCATGTAGATTGATGATTTCAAATAGTCAATGTTTGTGAATCATTTGATATTTATGTTCTTTGCGTATTTTGGTATCATCATGCTATTTTTTTAAAAGTTTTTATAATATCTGTATACCATAAAATATCGACAATTAATGAAGTTAATATTGGAAATATTTATAAGACGAATATCCTTTCTTTCCATAGAGGATGTATTGTATGAAGGAAAAAAAAATCATACCACTTATTGTAGCAGTTGTGCTCGTCGGTGTATCGTGCTTCTCCGGCTGTGTCGGACCGTGGGCAATCGATACACTTGGTTGGGAACATATTAATCTTGAAGGAACTTCTGTCAGAATCTGGGGACAGCTGACGATAAGTGAATCTGCGGATAACTGGAATGAAGGATTCGTCTGGGACACTGAATCCCATCAGAATTGGGAGGATTATGCATATCGTGAATGGGCAGATAACCATGGAGGTTTAGGGCTGTATTCACTCGATATCGATAGCCTCTCCAGAACCACAGAATATCACTATAGAGCATTTGGAGAATACACCAAAGGAAAGAGCCAATATCGCGTTGGAGCAGACCTGACATTCATTCCTGGTGGACCACGAGTAGTTACCGATAACGCAACCAATATCGGTCTTACACAAGCAACACTCACTGGTAATCTCTGGCACATGGGTGGAGCTGCATCCTGCACCGTCTATTTCCTTTATGGAACCGATATACAATCACTTAACCAACAAACCCCACCAGTAACAATGACCTCAGTAGGACCATTCAACGCACCACTGACCAGCCTGGCTACGAATACCACCTATTATTACAAGGCTGTTGCAGAAAATGATGCTGATACATGGTCCGGGATTATCCTATCGGTCACACCGGGACAACCCCTTATCATATCCCGACAACCTGGGGAAATCAGTATGAACCATGCGATACTGAAAGGAGAACTGTGGAACACTGGTGGAACAGCAACATGTACCGTCTGGTTCGTCTACAGCGACGTCAACCCCAATCAACTTGATCAATCCACCCCGCATCAACTTATGAACGCAACCGGCCCATTCCAGGCATATATCGGAAATCTCTCTGCAAGCACAACCTATTGGTACAGAGCGGTTGGTGACAATGGCTTCGCACAAGGAAAAGGAGATATCATCGAATTCAGTACCACACCAACAGCAGAAATCAGAACAACTGGTGAGCTTGGAAAACCATACCAACCAAACAAATATACCCTTGATGACGAGCTTGCCTCTCGAATCCCTGCTCGTTATCTCCAGCTCCTGCAAAAATATCCGATACTACTAAAATTATTACAACAACCACGCATACGGGCTTTTCTAATGGGGCTTCATCAATAAAACCGTCAATCTTTTTTTTTTTAAAAAAAAAAGTAATTGGAAGAATATCATTTTTCATTATGTTGGATAAATTAAAATCGTTTTATTCCAGAATGACGATATCTTTAGATAAAGAAAGGAATAATCTTACGTTATTTCTTATATCGTGAATAGTAAATCAATATTATAGCGATTGCCATTATGAATGACATGAACAGAAATCCTGGTGTTTCCATACATGTTTTAATTTCATTTTTGGAAGCATCAGCTATCTCAGATGGTATCCCGCCTTCGATAATGTGCCCGAAATCACCAGTTTCACCACCATAGTCGTCACTAAGTAGGTATAACGCGGGTATTGTAAATTTTTGGGTATTATTGATAAAAAAATATTGTATTGAAATTGCATATCGTGTATTTCCCCATTTCATGTAAAAGAACACTTCATGCATTACTTGACCATAATATGAAGTTTCTATGATACGATGATACCATTTTTTTTCTTCTAATTCACCTATTCTATCATTAAGTTCTAAATACTCTGTCGAAACGTCTGGGAAATTTGTTGGCAAGGGAAGAAAACAATCATCAAATTTTTCACTATATTGATTTAATATTTCTAAGACTTCTGATTGATAATTGATTTTATTTACTTCATCTTGCGCATTCACATTCATGGCGATTATGAAAAAACTTACGATAACAATTATTACTCCTACTTTCATAACACTCCCATAACAAAATAACAAAAGATAATTTATAATCTTTGCCCTGAGACGAAGTATCGATTTCAGAGAATAACTACAGTTATGTAAATTTTTTTTGTGTTGTATATAAAGAAATAGTCTTAGAATTAATGACGAAAGATAAATAGAAAATTATGAAATAAATAAGGCAACTCACTATCTCTAGCCGTGAAAAAAAATAATCACAAAAATTCTTTCCATGTTTTATTCAATTCTGTAAAAAATTACGAAAAAATAAAAAAATAATACGATGAATCATCAATTCGTTCAACTTAAAGCAAAAAACTCTTTTATATCCAGAAAAACATGGTCAAATGATAGTGGATAATATGAAGGGGATCTCGCCTGAGGAACATCTTATGAACAATAAGATTGAGGCGACACATGGAGGTATAACAGAAAGAGAGAGACGATCCTTTTCAATCCTCTAGAAATAAAAGAACAATTGGAGGAACAAGAATGAAGCATAACAAAAGAAAAATGTGGGCTGTTGTATACTTTGCTCTTTTAATCGGAACCATATTTTTTGTTCCGGCAAGTTCAGAAAAAGAAAACTCTTCTTTTCTTAACACTTCACAAAACCAACAGAGTGGGTATAGTGGTGATACAAAGGAACCCCCTGGAGCATTGATCCCAGATAGGAAATATGTCTTTGATGATGAGCCTGCTCCCATGACTAAGAGTGAAGAAAATCCAGATTGCGGGACAAAACGCGATGCAGGGGACGATTTTAATCGTGCTACTGCCCTTTACCCGGGTGAAGTTATTGATAATACCCCGGGACGTGGAAGAATCGGCGCGTTAACATCTACCAACCCGCAGGATTGGTATTACTTCTCCCTCTGCGAAGGTCAAGACGTCGTTATCACTCTCTCACCTCCATCCAGTTTTAACTTTGACCTTTTCTTAATAGATTCAGATGAAATTCAGATAGCCGCATCAACCAACGGAGGAAGCGACCTTGAGGTAATAACTTACACTGCGGGATATACCGGATACCATTACCTCAAAGTACTCTTTATCAGCGGAACAGGGACCGGTGAATATACCATTGATATTACAATGACGACACAAAATGATGCAGACAGCGGAACTGACGCATCAGATGCTTTTACTTCCGCTCTTGCCATCACCCCGGGCTCGTACTTCGGATACCTTGATATGAACGATGCCTATGATTACTATAAATTCCAGGTCGACAGTGGAAAAGGGATTTCTTTCAGCTTACAGATGCAAACCACCGCGATTTTATCTGATTTTGACTTACAACTCTACAACCCAAGCGGAACCCTTGTCTATGAGGCAACTCAATATTACAATGATGAATTGTTGTACCCGGCAACCGAAACAGGGGAATGGAGGATTCGCATCGACATTTTCCCTGGATGGGTTGATATTCCTCACCCAACAGAATGGGCGTATTATGCATATGGATCTGGAGCTTATTTGTTCACATTAAATATCGAAAACAGTGCATCTGCTCCACCAGAAATACCACAGCCACAGATCACTCCTCTCATCAAAACCTTTCGGGTGACAAACGATGATTCAACCACCAAGGATGACTTTGGGTATCTTGCAGCAATTCCCGCCTGCAACTACCTTGAAGATGAGACACGATATACCGCTCCGATAGTATACAAGGGAGATGACACACCAACAAACTACTATGATACTGAAGCATACCGAGGTACCGTCGACGATACCACCCAATACCTCATCGATGACTGGAATGCCTATCTTGCTATGCATGGAGAAACAGCGACATCATATGATGTTCCTGCAAATCCTGTCGAAGCAGCAGCAGATATCGCACAGCAAAACTGGGGTGCCTCGGATCTTGCCGTGGTGGCAGTCGACGGAAGCGAATATACTGATAATGTAAAAACCATCTTGAAACGAACAAGAACCCTTACTAGGACGGTAGACATCGAAGAAATACAACACGATGACCCAAAACTAATAGAAGATCTTGGGTACCTCATGTTTCTTGGCCCAAAATGGTGTGCTCTGAATATCAATGTCACAGGGATTAGTGTAACAAGTGGGAGTGTTGTTGGTGCGTTGCTTACGCAGGTGTACCCAAAATATATCGATGTTGCCTCTGATGACTGGCCAACACCCTACGATGGTCCGGGTAATGCTTTTGATATTTACCATCCCGTCTCGCGTATTGGACTATGGTCAGCAAACACTGGTGTTCAGAACACTCAATTCGACCTTCTGCGTATCACGAAATATGCTGGTGATCGATACCATGTGAATGTGAAAAACGCTGATTCAGTTCTTACCGCCAAAGTCACAACCACGGAATCATCAGATCTTCTTGTATATTGCATTGATCCTAAGGGATATGTTCGTGCGCCAGATATGCCGATTTGGAATGGTCCGGTCAATCCAATACATGTCTGGAATGGACTAGAGAATCCTGAGGTCAATCCCTGGCGATGCTGGAACCCAGAACTACATACCGAATTCACCGCTGAAGTAATGCACCCTGAATCAGGCTGGTGGACCGTGATTGTCGTCCCTCGCTACGCAGATGGTGCAGAAAAAATAAGATACACGTTAACCGTGGACCAACGAATTGTCAACACAAAACGAGCTGATGCTGAAGTTTCTGCAGCAAACGCTGCAGTCATCGCATCATTAAATCACGCACCTCTTCTATATGTCTCAGAAAATTCCATTCCTTCTGCGACTTCTGCTGCATTCACCGCTCTTGGTGTCAATAAGGTTATCTTCGTTGAACGAGGCGATATCGGGAAAGCGAGTTTCCCATCCGGAATATCGGTACAAGCTGATTTAACAGATATGGATCAAATAGTTAATCACATAAAAGGATATGGCGCCTCAGATAACTTCATTACCATCACATCCCTCAAGACCGGAAAAGGTTTCTTTGCCCCTGCTGCGTATCTCGCTGCCTACCATGGGTCACCAATCCTCCGTATCGAAGATGCTCCCGGTAACCCAGCTGCAATGGCTGACCGGATTGAAACCTGGCGACTTGGAGATGGGGATTACTATCATGGTTCCCGTGCTCCCGGGCATCTGCCTGATGCTGATGAACCAGTAGATCAAAGTCCGCTTTACTTGTTTAAGACAATGCTACATTTCATACAATCACAGGATCCTGCAATTCTTCCCCCCATAGGTCTAGATGCAGATCGTTACTGGCGTGCAGAAATGTATAATGAAACGTATGAGTGGATTGCTGGATATGGTCTTGATCTTGACGGACAAGAAGCCTATTGTTTTGTTGCACCAAGGACCGACATCTACCTACCCTTACATTCCGTGATGATTGGGAATAATTCCTATGCAGGTCATATCCCTGGTGATACACCAGCATATTCCTCTGCTGTCATCGTCCGAAGCGTTCTGTACCCTGCTCTAATCTTCGCAAACCCCAACCGAAACACCACAACCGCTCAACTGATGAATTACCCAGACGGAGAATCCTGGACATACAATAATGGACAAAGCGATATCACCTATTCAAGCCGAACATTAAAACAATGTCTCAGTTCACATTTAAGAAACTTTGAGGGGCATTGCCTCTGGGATGCCCACCTTGAACAGATAAACGATGGTGTCAGCATTTTCTATTACACCGGCCATGGTACCGGAGGTAGCGGTGTTTCTGCCCAATATTATCAGAGTGAGCATTCGAACTATCCTGATCAAATCTGGTGGGACTCTTGGCGGGGATACAGTGGATATGATTTTTGGCGAATTGTTCGCAACAATGGAAGATCATGGTATAACCCAGAACCGCCCTCCCTCTACGATCTCATTCAATATGACTATGTCGATCAACTGTTAGGAAATCTAAAAAGCTGTGCAGTCTTCTATCAATCGTGTTCCACCGGTGATGGGTATGGTCCGATGGTGTATCTGGACCATGGCGCTGTTGTCTGGTATGGCAACGCAGGATCGGGGCTCTGTCCTGAGGCGGATTTAATGGATGATAAATTCTTCGAAGATGCTTTAATACATGGTGAAACAATCGGTCAAGCCTATTCTAAACAGGTCTGGCTGCATTATCGTGATTTCACTACACAAGACCTTGTTTCGATGTATGGTTCATCAACTAAACAAATCACCACCGTACATTGTATCTATGGGGATCCTGCCTTAGTGGTTTTTGGACCAGAGTGGACCTCTCCGGTACCAATTTAAGGGTGACCTACCCTTTCTCTTTTTTTTCTTTTTATTCTCTGCCTGTTTCTTTTTAAAAATTAACCGGTTTTACATCTTCAGCGTTTCTTTTGTTACGTCTCTGTGTTACGTCCTTGCTACTCAACAGATACTTTTAATACGCTATGCTTTCTATTTCTTATCATTTCAGAATGATAGATGATTCATGGTGTACATCATGGGGAAAGAATTTTCTTCGGATCTTATCGCACCCTGCGGCATGGACTGTAACGTATGTAGTGGATATCTTGCGATGTACCAAGATGTGAAGAAAAAAGGTATTCGTATGTCTTCATGTAAAGGCTGTCGCCCCCGCGATAAGAAATGTGCGTTTCTGAAAAAAAGATGCGTGCGTCTCCTCAATCACGCCGTGACATTTTGTTATGAATGCCCAGACTATCCTTGTGAGAACCTCACACATATTGACACGAGGTATAAAACGTTTTTTCGGATGAGCCTTCTTGAAAACCTCGCATCAATCAAAAAGAAGGGAATGGAAGCATTCCTGAAGACAGAAAAAAAGAAATGGCGATGTCCAACCTGTGGAGGAGTCATCTGTTGTCATAATGGTCTGTGTTTTTTCTGCGACAGTGTTCTTTTGAGAACAAAGAAACAACTCTATCGGTGGGAAGATGAATAACAAGATAGTAGCATTCTGTGGATACCGATGTGATCTCTGTCCGGCGCATTCGAAGAATGTTGATACACTTGCAAAGAGAACAACCATCAGAAACGGATGGAATACTTTTTTTGGTTTCGATGTCCCGGAGGAGCGAATCCTGTGTGTTGGCTGCGGTAATGAGGGAAGTCATTTGGATACCGAATGTCCTGTTAAACCCTGCGCACTAAGGAAACAGCTGCAGAACTGTTCGTTCTGTGATTGTTTTGAGTCTTGTGAAACCTTAAAAATGCGTGCGGACATCCTTGAAGAGACTAAAAAGCATTACACCGGTCAGATTTCAAAAGAGGAGTACGAATTGTTCTTTCGGCCGTATAACGGAAGAGAAGAGCTAAAAAAACAACGAAAGCGGAGGTAAGCATATGGCATATAAAAAAAAGTCATGGCAGGAGAAACTCGCGGATAAGAAGAATTTACCAAAGATTCTAAAGTTACAAAAAAGCTTCCCGTGTTATAACGCGGTTCATAAGATGGGAGCTGAAGCCGGGGATGATGTTGTGCTTGTCAACCCCAGCGAAGTCGTCACCCTGATGAAACAGGTCCCTAAAGGAAAAATCATCACTCTTGCAGAGATCTGTAAAGCAATAGCAAAGAAGCATCATGTCAAAGGATGTTGCTCTTTGACGACAGGGATTTTTATTATGACTGCAGCAAATGCAGCAGAAGAAGCTACAAAACAAGGAAAACCACTTGATGTCCCCTATTGGCGGACATTGAAAGTCGATGGATTTCTGAACGAAAAATACCCTGGTGGAGCGCTTGCTCAGAAAAAATTACTTGAACAAGAAGGATGTACTGTACTAGCGAAAGGCAAGAAATTTATTGTAAAGGATTTCGAAACATATCTAGCTGAGGTGAATTAATGAAAGAAACTGAATGTTGCCCGAAATTTAATCCTACACCATGGGAGGGGAAGCTATTTGAATGGAAAAACAAGATGTTCATAAAGGGGAATGTCTCGACGTTTTTTCACATGCCACTGAATTTTGGTGCTGCGATGAAGAAACTTGATGAAAAGGTACGGGAAGCGCATGCGACGATACCGGACGGCATCTGTTTATCAGACCATACGTCAAAATGGAATATGAATGTGTATCTTGCAGTTGATAAGGAAATCCCTGGTTTGGAGAATATGACGTTGAGCGGGAAATTTCTCAGTAAAGTCTACGAAGGTCCTTTTCAGAATACCGGGAAATGGTGCAAAGATTTTGAAGAGTTCGCCTCAAGTAAGGGTGTGACGATCTCAAAATGGTTCATGTGGTATACGACCTGTCCGAAATGCGCGAAAATATATGGTAAAAATTACGTCGTTATCGTCGCTCAGGTCACATGATCTGTTCTTCTGGTGTCTTCTATAATCCCCCGGGTCATCATCCATAATTCCATCAGCATCGATGGTTCGCTTTCTTCCTTTGAGCCGAACATGGAGCTGCATTATCGAATTGCCAGTATGTTCAAACCTGATATCCATTTGATTGGTTCAAATACCATCACAACAGGGATAAAGCTATATGGAGCTAGTATTCCACCTGAGGCGGTCTCTGATTTTCAAAAACCAAAACGGAGCAACACCCTTCCAGCATGGGTAGTGGTTGACTCCAAAGGTAAGCTTGAAGGTTTGCTGCATACGTGCAGACAATTTGAACAATGTCGTGATGTGATTGTACTAGTATCGCAGACGACACCAAAGCAGTATATCCGTTATCTAGATGAGCGGCAGTACGATTATCATTGTGTCGGAAAAGACTGTGTTGATTTACGAAAAACGTTAGACCTTCTAAGTAAGAAATATCATGTGAAAACCATTCTCACTGACACTGGAAGAATTCTAGGGAATCTCTTGCTCAACCAAGGATTCGTCGATGAGATAAGTTTGCTTGTTCACCCGGTGATTGTTGGGAAGAAATCTTATAGCATGTTTAATGAGATTGAAAAAAATCATGATGTGACCGTAATGAAATGCGAACGGTTGGAGGGGCAGTACGTCTGGTTATTGTACAAAATTAAGAAAAAAGAATCTCCTTATACCAGATAAGGAAAGTTATCTCTTTTTAGGGAAAAGTAATTTCGGGAAAAGATAAGGAAAATTTTTTGTCGGTATTATTAAATAACAAAATAATGATATTTTCTGTTATGAAGAAATTATGGTCGATTCTTCTTCTTGGTGCACTCTCAATGCTATTTGCAGAGGTCTTCTCGGGTGCATCGACAGTGTGGTTCCTTGATGCATGGGGTCTGCTGCTTACATATCCCTTGTATCTAGGACATGCGATATTCTTGCTGAACGTAGCGTTTCTGTGGAAAAAGACATCGCCTCGTCAATTATACTTCTTCGGGATGTTATTTGGGCTGTATGAGGCACTTATCACTAAAGTCCTCTGGTTTGGATATCCTGCTTCAACAGGTCCTATGGTCGGTTATTTTTTTGGTGTTGCCTGGGGGGAGTTCCTCACATTGGTTCTGTTCTACCATCCGATTATGTCTTTTGTTGTGCCGGTGTTTGTGTATGAGTTGCTGAGCAGGGATGTTCTTCCAGGTCATGAACGGTTTTTACAAAAAAATCGGAAATCGCTCTTGCTCGTCATTATACTGATTGTGATGGGCGCAAGCTTTCAGAGCAATGGATCGAACTATGATGTGGTTCGAGCGGTAGGTTCCATGGGTGGATCAATTCTCATAGTCGTTCTGTTGCATGTTCTTTCAAAAGGCAAGAATCTACAATCGCTTGTCCTTGGCAAAAAAGAGATGACCGTCGTGATTGTTTATCTTTTTGTCTTGTATGGGGTGACGACTATGGTTATTTTCCCTGAGCGTCTGCCAAAAATGATTCTTCCGTATCTGTTGATACTTCTGTGGTATCTGGTTGCTATCATTCTGCTCTGGATTGATCGGTTTTCATCTGTGAATGTTGCTCTTAAAAGAACCATTTTCTCTCAGAAAGAGTTGAGGATTTTTGCGTTACTCATCGTGGGTGTGATTATTATCTGCAGTCTTTTCCAGCAGATGACCTATGGGGTTCTTCTGGTGATGTTTGTGTCACTTATGGGAGCCGGTGTTGGTTTTTTCTCCTGGTCTCTGATTTCTCTGTTAAAACAAAGAATCATGGGTATAGTACCATGAACTCTGAATGGTCCTTTCATGTACATGGAGCATACGATACCAAATCTATACCAGAACAATCGTATGGAACAATGTTTCGGAAATCTCTAATGAGCCGCATGACATAATCAATAATGGTGATAAAAAATGGAAATGGATTTAGAACTCACAAACATGGAAACAAAAATAAAAAAAGAAATGAAACACTTCATGGCCCTTACCGTTATGAGCCTGGCTTTTGGTGCCATGGCAATGGCGTTTGCGATTGCTACGATAACAACGAATGTTTTTGCGTTAACGAAGACGATTTCAAATATGTATTTCATTCTCTCCTCTCTAGTGATTGGGTTTGTTGTAGCATATTTTGCTCTTCGATATGTGATTTCCAGTGCAGAAGTCATGAGTAAATTTGATGAGATACAAGAAGACGAGAACGGTGAAAAAAATCTACCTTCTGAGCGGATCACTGAACGCATCGTTAAACTCATGGGCTTGTACCGCGAGGAAAAACCACAGATTAAAAGAATGATTCTTGTGAGTAAAATCGCAGGCGTCTGCTTTTTTGCAAATGCACTAATTCAAACCATTATTGTTTTTATAACTTTCAATTCGGGAACGGTTGAATTGATTCCTTCTGTAGGAGGGATACTTGTCAGCCTTATTATGGGCTTGGTAGGATTTTATCTTCCCTCTTCTTTTCATAAATACGCGATTTGCTGGGACGATCGGCTTGAAAAAAGTGAAGATGCCGAGAAGAAGATGGCGTCTTATATGGAGGAATCCTAGTGAATAATCGACGGACCCACTATGAGATTTACTGGGAGATACTGACCTATTGCAAGACGCCTCGATCGATAACTCAGATTATCCAGCGGTGCAACTTAAACTCCAAGATTGGCCAAGAGTATGTTGATTTTCTCGTATCAAAAGGATACCTTGGAGAAACGATGGAGAAAGACAGATTTCTATTTGCCACGACACCGGCTGCGAAGGAATATGTGGAGATCTTTATGAAATTATATCTTGAACTATTTAAAAACAGTCCGGAATTTAGACTTTGATGGATGTATAAAACCTTATCCTTTTCGTATACTTCGAATCTAGAGACGACTTCTTGTTTGCGATATAAAATATCTCTGTCTCTTGTTTTCTCATACGTTAGTAAGTTTGTATCGTTCCATCTGTTTAGTATTTTTTATTAAAAAGATAAAACAATACACCAAGTAAGATCAGATGCAACACAAATCCAATCCCGAGAAAGACATAATCCTGCTGCCCGGTTGTGAGTAATTTATCTAGTGCCATGAACGTCCAGAAATTCGGTATGATACCAAGGATATATTTGAGATCATTGTTTATGAAGAACGCAAACAAGGGGATGTAGAAGACCCCTCCAAGTGTTTTGAACACCGCGAAGGCTTGGACTTTATTGGTTGCAACGATATTTGCCACCAGTCCAAGGACCGGCGTAAGAAATGCAAGGAGTATCCCAATGGGGAGATAGTCGATAAAACTGGTATCGATCAGACCGGTGAGGAATGGGAAGAGCAGGATATACATGAGTGATAGCATGCTGATGAACATCATCCGATAGAGAAGGTAGGTATTCCTTGAGATCGGCATAACCCGTAGGACGGTCAGCAGATTTTCATCCCGTTCATCCATGATGAGGAATCCGATGACAAAACCAAACATCATGGGGATAGTGATGACGATAAGCATAAACAACAGGGGATAGAACTGCTGAAGCGGGATTACATTTTCTGATAGCCAGGGAATGACGAGTCTTGTGAAAATAATAATGATCAGTGGTATTAAAAAGGCGGTATAGAGCAGTAACCGGTCTCTGATGATATTTCTGATATCATTGAGGAGTAATTTTCTTATCTGAACCATGGTCAGCCTCCACGTAGCACAATGTGTTTGTAGAATGCTTTTTTTGCCAGATAATAGCAGCCGACGATCCAGATGCAAAGATAGGCGAGTGCGTAGATGGTTTCATTAAGTGAAAGGGTGCCAAACACACCTTCGAAGAGGAGGAATGATGCTTGTGATGGCCAGAGGTAAAAGATGATGTTGTTGTAGATTCCGGTGATGTCTAATAATGGTGGGAGGAAGAGCAGGAGGAATGCAAGCATCATCATCAACAGATATTCATTGATGCTGTTGCATCGTGCCACAAGGATGAACCCAAGCAAGATAAGAAAGATCGAGGTCAGAATAATCCCAGTGACCATATAGAAATATTCAAAATGAATTCCATGGGAAAGGAAAAGGAAAAGAAACGCAGAGATAACCGACAGTAAAGTAAGGGAAATGATCTTTGAAAAGAAATATGTTCTGGTCTGCATGGGGGTGACGTTGAGTGCTTGCAGCGTATTTTCTGTTTTTTCAAAAAGGACCAGGGCACCGACGAACATGATGCCGATGAGCGTCGGGTCGAAAAATAAATACAGGGTCTTGAACTCCTCGGTGTTCATCGATGGAAGTGCAACAAGTGTAACGTAGTAGATAAGGACGCTCAGGATGGAAAGATGGATGATTTTATATCTCGATTGAAGGATGATGTCCCATTTTAACATCGTTTTCAGCTGCGTCATTTCAGCTGCCTTCCTGTTACTGTTATGAACACGTCATCAAGGGTCGCTTCCTGGGTATGAATGGTGATGACCCGGTTGCTGTTCAGAAGTTTTATGAATGCAAGGTTCGAACCAAGGTTGGCCAAGGTAAATTCTTCTCGTACGATCTCTCCATTGTTGATGTGTTCTACTCGTACGATTTTTTTGCCATGTTCCAGTTTCAGATCTTTTGGACTTTCGATGAGGACCAATGTTCCATCTACCATAAATCCCACGCGGTCACAGAGTTCGTCAGCATCGGTCATATTATGAGTTGTTAAGAAAATGGAGGTCCCTTGTTTCTTTTTTTCATTAATGATGTTTTTGATCTGGCGAGCGCTGATTGGGTCAAGTCCTGTGGTTGGTTCATCAAGGAAAAGCATCTGTGGGTTGTTGAGGAGAGCTCTAGCGAAGTTGAGTTTAGTCTTCATGCCTTTTGAAAAAGAACTCACACGTTGGTTTGCGTCTTTGTCCAGGTCAATCATGGCCAGGAGATCATTCGGATCAACCGTTTTACTTTTATAGAATGAACTGAACAGCTCAAGGTTTTCCAGTGCCGTGAGTTTTTGGTAATGGTTTGGAAATTCGAAACAGACGCCGATGTGTTCATACAGGTCTGTTTTCCAGTTTTTTAGGTTCTTGCCGAGTAATTCTACGTTTCCGTTGTATCCTTTGAGCAGTCCGATGATGACTTTTTGGGTGGTGCTTTTCCCTGCGCCGTTTGGTCCGAGGAACCCGAAGATTTCTCCTTTTTTTATCTGAAATGAGACGTTATTCACTGCTTTTTTTCCTGCTTTGGGGTAAGTGAACGTAAGGTTTTGTATGTCAAGGGCATTTGAACCGTCGGTTAGTGTTCTGTGAGGCATCGATTCTGGGAATCGGAATACACCGTTCATGGTACAGGATGGGCAGGTTACATTGATTTTTTCCCCAGGGTTCCCCTGGATGATAAAGGTGTTTTTACACTGGGGGCATGCGATGGTTTGTGTCATCATCTCATTTCACATCCTCATCCTATCATCTAAATATGTATCCATTTGAGGCCTATAATTTTTTAGCCGACGGTGATTTATGAAAATACTATTAAAAGAACAGACTATTCATAGCAAAAAAGATAGTCAACAGACAAGCGAATAGGAGACGTTCGAATGAAGAAAATACGAATTACCGTCCTTAAGACTCTGGTGCAAAAAGAGTTTCAATCATACTGCGGTGTCCCCCTGGAAAAATGCCCCTGCCATTCGGAAGGACAAGTGTATTTCACCACATACGATAAACCCGAAGGATTTTGCGATTGGGCCTGGAAGGATATCCATCCGTACATCGTATCATTTTTAACAGGAGGGAATTTCACAAAAGACATCTTCGAAGACTGGATGAAAGATAAGGATACCATGATTGCGTGCTGTACCGATGGGATACGACCCGTTATCTTTGAAATAAAGTTAATAACTAATAAATAGTAAAAATCTTTGTTCGATGAAATTCTTACTTAAATAAAGGGATTGAAACCTATGACTACACAGAACAAAAAATTCCCTCAAGATCTCCTAATTTTTGATGCGCACTGTGACACCGTCCACGACCTCGTCAATCCATCCATCGATTTTAGGAAAAGAAACCAAGGCCATGTCGATCTAAAAAAGATTCAGAAAGGCGGATTGAAAGCACAGATCTTCGCACTCTACGTCAATCCTGTCTATGCGCCACATCGATCGATCAAAAAAGCTTTGTTGCTGTATCAAACACTTGAGAAAAAGATTTTTTCCCCAGGATACGGAATCAAGGTAACCTCGACTGCTGAAATGGACTGTGCTGTGAAAAAAAACAAACTCGCCTGCTGGCTGTCTCTAGAAGGTGGACATATCATTGAAAACTCATTTGAGATCCTTGAGCTCTTTTCTTCACTTGGGATCCGTAGTATGACCCTGACTCATATGAAAAACACTGACTGGGCGGATTCCTCAGCGGATTCTCCTCGATGGGATGGACTGAACGCACTTGGAAAAAAGATCGTTGCACGCATGCAGGAACTTCATATGATTATCGATGTCTCTCATGCATCAGATAAAACCGTCGAGGATGTCCTGGATGTCACAGCAGCTCCGTTCATGGCATCTCATTCGAATGCACGGGCGTTATGCGACATCCCGCGCAACTTACCTGATGATCTCATAAAGGAAATCGCAGATAGGAACGGCTATATTGGCGTGAATTTTTTCCCGGTTTTTCTGAAGAAAACCATTTTTGACCAAGTAAGTAAAAACGTTGAAAAATATGAACATCAGCATCAGGAAATGCTGCAACAGAAAAGAGACGACCCTGATTTTGTCAGCAAGGCAGAATCAACGCTGTTCCAAAAGTATGTAGACGGCTCTGATAATGTTGATGTGAATGCGGTCATTGACCATATCGATCATATCTCCGATATTGGCGGAATAGATTGCGTTGGCCTAGGAAGTGATTTTGATGGGATAAACACCACTCCTACTAATTTAACCGATGTCTCCTGTTACCCTACATTGGTGGAAGGATTAGCTTTAAGAGGATATAACACCAAGGAAATCCAGAAGATCATGGGTTTGAATCTCTATCGTTTTTTAAAACAATTTGATCTGTGATTGAGACAAGGGGAATAAATATTTACGGAAAGAATTGTTCCATGGAATAGAATGATACGTATTCTTAAAAAAAAAATGGACGTCCAAAAAGAGGACACAATCTCAGTCGTCATAACCCTCTGCTTGCTGCTAATCTGGTATCTTACTCTTGTCTTGTTCAACTACCCCTTAGCAAGCCTCTTATTTCTCTGGGTCGGGATGATCGTCTTATCGATAGTCTATTACATCGTCTATAGGAAGAAAAAGCGTGATATGAGGATATTCAAAATACGGTTCTTTGTATCAGCAGTACCAATCTATTCCGCACTCATTTTTTATGTGATTGCCTTGCTATACGGAAAAGGGATGCCCAGTATTTTTCGATTCATGCCCATTGGCATCATCGGAACCATGTTGCTCCTTAACGCAGGAGTGGTCTATTGTTTTTCTCAAAGCAAATGACTCGATTTTACTTGCTCTTATACTTTTTCCAAGGTTATCTTTGGCTTGAAATTCTCTCAAAATATTTTAACCTTGTGACCGAAAAACATCACCGGTTCTCATCCCGCATATTTTATATACACTAGATGATTTTATCGCTCCCCATGGATTTTGACTTGACAAATAATTCAGTAGTCACTTATACACCCTTAGCAGGATACACCCTCCCCAACCTCTTTCGAATACTTGCACAGAACCACTTCCACATTAGCCCTCGGTACGCAGCACGGTTTGCCTACAGTATGGCTCTTAGTACTATCATGAGTCCGTTCTATATCAGAGAACGTGTTAAATATGACAAATCCACCGAAGCAACACCAATTAAAAAAGACCCGATTTTCATTATTGGTCATTGGCGCTGCGGAACGACACTCATGCATAACATCCTGGCACGGGACCAACAGTTCGGGTACTTCACGACCTGTCAAACCCTGATTCCTTCTATTTTTATCAGCGGTGAAAAACTCTTCAAGCCTATCGTTGTCGCAAGTCTTCCAAAGAAACGACCGATGGATGACGGAGACCTCGGTGCAGATCTCCCTCAAGAAGATATCTACGCTCTTGGTGCGCTCTCCCCGTACTCATACTACCACGGTTGGTGCTTCCCTCGGAATATGGCACATTACAACAACTACATTGATTTTAAGAACGCCTCCCCGCAGACCATTGAAGACTGGAAAAATACCTACCTGTTCCTTTTAAAAAAAATAACCATGTTCCACCAAGGTAAACAGCTGATCTTGAAGAATCAGGATAACACGGGGAAGATACCGCAACTTTTGGAGATGTTCCCGGACGCGAAATTCATTTACATGTACCGCAACCCCTATGATCTTTACATGTCCATGCTGAAGTTCATGCGAAAGGTCATCCCGCTGTACTGCGTACAAACCCCACCACCTCTGAAGGACGTTGAAGATTATATGATGACTTTATTTACACATATGACAAAGAAATACCTCCAGGATAAACCTCTCATCCCTGAGGAGAACCTTGTGGAAGTGCGGTATGAAAGCTTCATCAATCAACCGCTGGTCTCCGTCAGTACCCTTTATAAAAAATTCAACCTCGATGGATACCAAGACATCGAGCATTCCATGAAAGCGTATCTTGCGACACAGAAAACAATTCATATGGACAACTATACCTTCACCGATTCGATAAAAAAGAAAATCGAGAACCATTGGGGCTTCGCACTCAAAGAATACCAATACAAACATCCGCAGGAAGAAATCTGCTAAATGGATTCCATAAAAAAGTTTCAAATCACGTCTGAAAAAAAAGTTGAAATCGTTTTTATCCCACTGTCTTTGACTGATTATAACTATTTTTTATAAACGATATTATTTTCTTTAGGTCAGATGTTTCATCAACTGGTATTTGTGGCCACCCCTTCATTATCCTCGTTGCTGCTTGGAAGGGTTTAATCATAAATTCTTGGGATAATTTCATTTTATCTTGTTCACTTGCTTTCGTAAGAACCACACCATCTGTTACGAGAAATCCAAATAATTTATCATTATATTTGTAACAAGGACACCCATACATTTTTTTTGTTGTCACATCAGGCCAACTCAGAATCTCTTTTTCCAATCTCACTCTGAGATTCTTCATTTTTTCTTCATTGTAATATTGCATGGTAACATGTTATGATTTATGATATTAATAAAGAGATGCTTCCATCCTGATTGCGTACCAAGACTTCAGAATCCCCCCAGGCGGGAGAATTGAAGGTCTGGCAGAAAATATTCCGGGGGGATTGCTTGCTAGAGGTTCAATGCCCATCCAATATTTTGTCGATTTTAAGAAACCAGAGAGAAAGCATTGACACGGTTTTCCCTTAGGAGCGAAAAGCAAAAAAAAGAAAAAAAGAGGTGGAGTTAGAATCCCATGAGATGCCGAAGCAAGGGGAATGCATGTGGAAATCGCACAAGTAACCTCGCAAGAAACCCATGCTGTTCGATATTATGGCTAAACGGTGTGGTGAGCGTGACAGGGATCATGCAGTAATCGCTACTGTTATCCTTATTGACTATTGTGATATTTCCTTGGAACCCTGCGTTCTTCTCCGGGGGTACAACCATGTACACATGTACGGTCACTGACCCCTGTGCCGGTGTAATGTTCTCACCGGACGACGGTTTGAACGTCCACGCCCCCCATGTCAATGTATTGTTCACGGTCCAGTTCAGCAGCGAGTCGTTATCCCCGATGTTCATCACCTGGAAACTGCCATGCACAGTCGCCCCTGGTTTGATGTTCGACCAAGAGAGGCTCCCGTTGCATTCGAGATCAGGGAGATGCTGCTGTGGGGGCGGTGGTGGTTCATACGGTGGTATGTACTGGGTGCGGTAGACTTCGGCATGTTGGTACGGATAAGGGTTAACGAAGGTCCAGACGATTTGTTTGTCTGGTGTGACCTCGATGAAAACCCCGTTCCATCCGGAGCAGATAAGGGTATTGTTGTTGAGCATTCGTTGGGCACCGCCAAAGCCGTCGGAGAAGAGGTCTTCCGGCAGCATATACTGCCAGGTGAGATCAGCTGGGCCATAGGTTCCTCCAGGCGGAAGATAGTATTCGCCAGTGTCGTTGTTTACATCGGGGGTGATTTCATCGACGCTTGAGATAGGGCCTCCAGGGCGGGTGTTGCCGTTTGAGAAGACAAGGATGTGTCCTGCGCCGGGAAGACCAGGTTTGACCCAGCAGCATTGATGTTGGAAGCAGAGTTTTTTATCACTAGCGTCTCCTCGATCGTAGGTCTGGGGGTTACCCCAGCGGTAGAGCAGATCACCACCGTGGCCGTAAATGCCGCCCTCGTGGCTTGCCGCTTCCTCAGTAGTTGTACTGTGATCGATGATCCAGACCTCGTCAAAATTATGAGCACTGATGAGGACTTGGTCAAACTGCGGGTTGTAGTCCACGGAGTTGAAATAAGGCCAGCCAGGGCTCCAGTATTGGTCGAAGTTGATGTTGGCAAGTTCAGGATACTGGCTGACAATACCGTAGTTGTCTTTGCTAGCGTCAAAATCCTGGATGAGGTGGTCCCAGACGTGCCATTCCCAGACAATGTCGCCGCTGGTTGGTCCGGTCTGGTGGACCTGGATGAGCATATTTGGGTAGAATTGGTTGCTGACGGTATCAGGGTCGCGTCCTGCCTGGATAGCTTGAGCACGTGATTTGATTTCCTGCATGATGATGATGATGTCACCATTGGGAAGGGGTACGATGTCATGAGTCGCGTAACTGCTGTCTCGTGTATAGTGATATTCCCAGAGAACTGTACTATCATAGGCGATTTTTTGGAATCCACCTTGACCGGAATCGATAGCGAGGAAAATGGAACCATTCTCCCCCATGTAGGAGTCATATAAGGGGTAATAGGCACTCTGCCAGGTGTGGTTGACGGCACCGGTTTCATTGATGAGATACGTCGTCTTCGAATGCCACGGGGTGTAGAGGAAGTGGCCTTCCTTGCGATCGAGCGGCAAAGGTTGTATCAGGTTCTCTATGTTCTGTGAAAGAGCTCCGGAATTGAACAGACTCGCCGTGAAAAGGGTAGCGGTAATCAGCACCACGATTTTAACGAAAATCTTATGGCTCATGTCTCATCCTCATTTGAAATTTTTAAACAGGAAGGGTGCTTCGTGTTCTATCCAGTTGCCAACATGCACGAACGCTGGTTTCGGTATAGATATCCCCTTTAATGTAGTAAGGCTCCGGGGGATATATAAAAATATGCCTGATTTTCTTTAATAATCACAATATTAATGACTGCCTCAGACTTTTTATGTGACTCTTAAACGATTCATTAGATTATTCCCTTTAGAAATTATATGTCCTAGGATTTCTGGACCCTTACCTGCAGAGAAGTGAATATTTAATAGAAAAAGCTTCTGGGAAATTGCTTATTCGAGGTTCGAGGCTACCCAATTAAAGAGCATTGACATGGTTTTCTTAATAAGAAAAAAAATTTGGGTTCAGTACCCCAGCAGATGTCGTAGGAGTGAAAATCCATGCGGGAATCGCTCGAACAACCACGAAATGATCAGGTTGTTGGATAGGGCTGTTACACTGGCTGAGGTCGTCAAAGTGACCGGGATGTCGACGTAGTCGGAGGCGTTGTCCCTGTTCTCTACGCGGAGGGTTCCATCAAACATCTGGTTTTTCTCGTTTGGGACTACAACGTACACCTGTACAGTGAAGGGCCCTGCCCCCGGGAAGAGGTTTGCCCCAGATGCAGGGATAAACGTCCACGTCCCCCAGGTGATGGTGTTGTTAATAGTCCAGTTCAGCAACGAGTCGTTATCCCCGATGTTCATCACCTGGAAACTGCCATGCACAGTCGCCCCTGGTTTGATGTTCGACCAAGAGAGGCTCCCGTTGCATTCGATATCAGGGTGAGACGGCGGGGGTGGCGGTGGTGGTGGCGGTGGCACATACGGGGGTATGTATTGGGTGCGGTAGACTTGGTCGTATTGATTCGGGTAGGGGTTGATGAAGGTCCAGACCACTTCCATTTCTGGTGTGACCTCGATGAAAACCCCGTTCCATCCGGAGCAGATAAGGGTATTGTTGTTGAGCATTCGTTGGGCACCGCCAAAATAGTAGGAATAGAGGTCTTCCGGCAGCATATACTGCCAGGTGAGATTATCCGGGCCATAGGTTCCCCCAGGCGGAAGATAGTATGCACCCGTGTCATTGTCGACATCAGGAGTGAACTCATCGACGCTTGAGATAGGGCCTCCAGGGCGGGTTACGCCGTTGGAGAAGACGAGGATGTTACCTGCACCGGGAAGACCAGGTTTGATCCAGCCGCTTTGATGTTGGAAGCAGAGTTTTTTATCACTAGCGTCCCCTCTATCGTAGGTCTGGGGGTTGCCCCAGCGGTAGATCAGATCGCCACCGTGGCCGTAAATGCCGCCCTCGTGGCTTGCGGCTTCTTCTGTTGTAGTGCTGTGGTCGATAACCCAGACCTCATCGAAGTTGTGGGCGCTGATGAGGATTTGGTCGAACTTGGGGTTGTAGTCCACAGAGGTAAAATAGGGCCAGCCGGTGCACCAAGGTTGGTCGAAGTTGATGTTGGCAAGTTCAGGATGCTGACTGATATTACCATAGTTATTTTTGCTAGCGTCGAAATCCTGGATGAGGTGGTCCCAGACGTGCCATTCCCAGACAATGTCGCCGCTGGTTGGTCCGGTCTGGTGGACCTGGATGAGCATATTTGGGTAGAATTGGTTGCCGACGGTGTTGGGGTCGCGTCCTGCCCAAATGGCTTGGACCTGTGATTTGATTTCTTGCATGATGATGATGAAATCACCGTTAGGGAGGGGTACGATGTCATGAGTGGCGTAGCTGCTATCTCGTGTGTAGCGGTAATCCCAGAGGATTGTGCCGTCGTACGCAATTTTTTGGATTCCACCTCGGCCTGATTGGATGGTGAGGTAGATGGAGCCGTTATCTCCCATATAAGAGTCATATAAGGGGTAATAGGTACTCTGCCATGTGTGGTTGACGACGCCGGTTTCATTGATGAGATAGGTGGTCTTCGAATGATATGGGGTGTAGAGGAAGTGGCCTTCATTGCGATCGAATGGTGGAGGTGTTATCAGGTTCTCCATCTTCTGTGAAAGAGCTCCGGAATTGAATAGACTCGCCGTAAAAAGGGCGGCGGTAATCAGCGCTACGATTTTGATATAATTCTTCTTGTTCATGTCTCATCCTCATTTGAAATCTTTAAACAGGAAGGATACTTCGTGTTCTATCCAGTTGCCAACATGCACGAACGCTGGTTTTGGTATAGATATCCTCCTTAATGTAGTAAGGCTCCGGGGGATATATAAAAATATGCCTGATTTTCTTTAATAATCACAATATTAATGACTGTCTCAGACTCTTTACGTTACTCTCAAATGATTCCTCTGTGGAGTTTTTACGTAGAGACCCAAAGTCTCTTTGCTACCTCATCGCTTTAAAATGGAGAGGATGAGAATTTGCGTACCCTCGGCAATTTTGGTCGCTTCGCCGACCATCGTGGTTACCTGGATGCCGCCAAGACCGAAGAACATGCCAGTCCCGATCGTCTTTGTCTCTCCGACGGCGACGTCGACAGTCCCACTTACGGTATGGTTCATCCGGTGAAGGATGCCGCCCTGGACATGGACCTGCCATGGGACATTGGTCGCGTTCGCGGTCCCGTTATTGGTGATCTTCACATGGATGCCTAGGCCACCTGTAGCCGTGAATGAGAGTTCGGGCGTTCCATGCTCTTGTGCGAATTTTATCACCCAGACGTCACCGTTGTAGTACCCGGTGGACGACCCAGCGATGATATACCCGCCGTCACTAGTCTGTTGTCCACCGGTGAACGGCATGGGGATTGTGATGTTCCATGCTTCGTTCCCGGAGCTGTCGGTCTTGATGAGCCCGTAGCCGGTCGCGATGTAGCCGCCATCTGTTGTCTGTTTCGCGGAGTAGCCAAAGAACGTTGCATCATTCAGAAACGGGGTATTACGCCATGTTTCATTGCCGTTTGTGTCGGTCTTTAACAAACACCCTAGGTAATTCATCGCTCCTGCGATGATGAAGCCGCCGTCGCATGTCTGTTGCACCGAGTTGCCGTAGTTCTTTAATCCGACGCGGACTTGGCCGTTGGTTTCCTCGAATTTTTTATCCCAAACCACGATGCCGCTGGCATCTGTTTTGATAAGCCAGATTTTTCCCCAGTCTGTGTCGTAGTTGCAATCAGACATCCCTGTGAGGATGTACCCGCCGTTTGAAGTCTCTTGGACCATGTGACCTTCTTCATCCATGTCGCTTACTCCGTAAGTTCTCAGCCATTGAATGGCTCCATCTGAGAATGTCTTCAAGAGGTACATGTCTGGAGAGCCGTCGGTGCTTGCATTGCCACCGCCGGTCGCGATGTATCCGCCGTCGCGGGTCTGTCGAACACAGAAGCACCATGAGTAGTTCAGGCCAGCGTACGTCCTGTTCCATTCCTCATTCCCCTGGGAGTCTGTTTTGATGAGCACAGTCGAGGAGATGAATCCAATCTTGGATTTTAGCGTCGCATTAAAGAACGTGCACCCAAGGATGTATCCGTCGTCAGCAGTCTGTTGGACTGACCATATCTTCCCTGAGACCGACGGGAGAGTATAGTAATCAAACGTCTTGTTCCACTCCATGGTTCCATTGGAGTCGGTCTTGATCAGCCATGGGTTCCAGAGAGCGATACCGAAAGATTTCGCGTACCCCGCGATGATGTATCCTCCATCGTTGGTCTGTTGTATGTCATAGGCGGCATCATCGATATTTGGGCCACCAAACGTCTTATTCCATTCCTCCGCTGGAGGAATCCCTCCCAGCATTTCTGGACGACCATCAGAAACGGTAAGATGCTGATTCGAACCACCACTGATGCACGAGGTGATACACACACCAAGCAACAAGACAAGCATTTCGAAGACAACGCTTTTTTTAACAATGTCTCTAGTCATGAAATCATACTCCCTTAATCTTCTGATGAATGTTATAATATCAGGAAGATTCATTTAAATGTTTGGAATCAATAAAAATAAGAGATGAAAGCAATGGTATGGTTTTTTCTCCTGTTAGATGAGTAGTAAGTGCTCCCGTCGGGAATACGCACCAAGACCTCAGAGCTCCCAAGGGTGGGAGATGTGAAGGTCTGGCAGAAAATCCCAACAGGGAAATGCTTGTTAGAGGTTCAATGCCCCATGAATACTCTGGTTTAGCAAAATATAAATAATATGTAAGATATAACTTACATTGATTGAAAATGGTTGAAATTGCAATAACTAAAATTAGCTCGAAAGGACAAATCGTCATACCTGCCCATCTACGAAAAAGCTTTGCTCAGGGAGAAGAACTCCTTATTATAAAAAAAAAAGATCAAGTCATCCTCCAACGACTGACTGATATCGATAAAAAATTTAAAGAAGATCTCGCCTTTGCCTTAAAGACTGAAAAGATGCTGAAGAAGTACGATCGAGGGGAGTTTAAACAGAAATCTGCAAAAGAGTTCCTAAAAGAGTTAGAGAAATGGTAACCGTATCGTACCACCCCTCTTTTGAAAAGCAAATAAGAAAAATTAAAAATGAAGGGTTAAAACAGCGGATAAAACAACAGATTCAAAAAATTATAGAAAATCCTGAAATTGGTAAACCAATGAGGTTCGGACGAAAAGGAACCCGAGAATTGTATATTTCCTCTTTTAGACTTTCATACCTCTATGAACAAGACGATGAGAGGGTTGTGTTGCTTTCCTTCTACCATAAGGATGAACAATAAAAAGTATTTTCGAATAGGGTTACAAAATAATATCACCCCTTTATATTTATATCTTATCTTTCATATTTATTCGGAATAAAAGCTCCATTTTTTCGTATTTTTTAAGGAATTATCAAAATCAAAAAATGGGGTTAAAATCCCCTCGGAGGAATGCTTGCTAGGAGTTCAATGCTACCGAAGGGTCTAAAAAAAATACCGTTTTTTCTCCTGTTGAGCGAGTATAAAGTGCTCCCGTCGGGAATACGTGCCAAGACTTCAGAGCCCCCAAGGGTGGGAGACGTGAAGGACTGACATAAAATCCCCCCGAAGGATTACTCGCTAGAGGTTCAAATCCCCCAGGTTTTATTCCTTATCTCGTCCAGATCCATTATCAATACCGAAGTGTTCCTAGATATAACGGATTCCAAATGTCAAGAGCTATCCGCCAGTAAAATGTTTTCCCTATTATTGTTCAGTGTTTTTATTTCCGATGCATAAATAAAAAATTTATCCTGATTATGAGAGTTTGAATAAAACGAATTTAATAATGTATTTGTTCTGATTGGTAAACCAGGGAAAAGGATTAGTATGTATTCCTTTACCAGGCTTTCTCCATCGTTATCTCGTGCTTTTGCACTCACTACATACGAACGGGCTCTTGACCACGTATGATTTACCGTGATTTTCTCGTCAGAAGCATAAGGACCAATCCATCCTGAATTTGTTCCATCTCCCCAGTCAATGAAATAGGAAATATTATCATCGTTAATATCTTTTGAAACGAATCCAAACTCTAATTTTTTATGGGTTTCAAAATCACTTGGTTGTTGAATCGATGGTCGAAACGGTGGCAACTGACCAAAATGATTGATAAAAAGTCTCACAATGCCCTGAACGCCTCCAGTAATAATATCGATTTTTCCGTCATTGTTGAAGTCTGATGCGGTGATTCCTCCGAGATTTAAGTTATCCATATAATTTCCTTGCGGAGGAAGATGACCTAAGAAGTAAACATCAAAAATAGATTGTTTGTTCACACAGAGATACACGCCATCAGCGATTCCTGCGATGAGATCGGTATCACCATCATTCTCATAATCAAAGGATTGTAAACTTGCAGGACCATAGGAATTATACAGCAGGGTCTCTCCGGCACCTGTTGTAAAACAAATAGTATGGTTTGATTCAATCCATTGATTTCGAATCAGATAGATATATCCTTCTTCTCCACTTTGGAGTGCTGATGCGAGTAAAAAATCACTATCCCCGTCACCATCAAAATCAGTTGAGGTAAGCCCCCAACTAAAAGATCCCCAGTCATGAAGAATACCGGCTGAGGAGAAATTCCCAGTACCATTGTTCATGTAGAATTCAACCTTACCGCTGTTATCTCCAACCAAAAAATCGACATCACCATCCATATCAAAATCCGCTGAAGTGAGTTTGGGGTTAATCCTGTTCTCAGGATTATAGGGTGTACCAGGGCCATGCCAGGCAATCTGAATACAATTATCGAAACAGTTATTCCCATCATTCATCAACATTTTTATTACACCATTAATTTTCACGAGCAACCCCTGATACCATATCGCTTCAGAGTGGGTAAACATAATATCGATGTCGCCATCATTGTCATAATCCGCTGCATTTAAATCCTCAATGTATCGTGGACGAGATGGATCGATGATCGAATAGACATCATCTTGTGTAAACTCTCCGTTGCCGTTGTTATAGAGTATTGAAACAGTTTCTTCTTCCCAGGGGGATGTTGCTCCGCATGTTACAACATCCATATTCCCATCCTTGTTAAAATCAGCTGTTGCCGATCCATAAGCGCACTGCCCGAATTCCTGGATATTCTGAACATCAAAAAGAGGCTGTTTGTCGATATAATCAAAATTTGTACTATAGGGCATAACGATTATTTCTCTGCAAATACCGAAAAATTTTACAGGACCATCATAATTTTGATTACTTTCATTTATTAATGGACCAATTCCAAAAAAACCTCTTAGCATGATCAATGTTGGGGCTTCTAGTTGTTGTACCTTACCGTTGATTTTTAATTCTGTCGGTACGTCTCGAATATTTATTTGGATAGGAAAACTTGGAAGCCACAATCGACCGATTATACCGAAATCAGCAAAGGCAAGATCTGCAGATTCCGCGTTGAAAGATAGTATCCCAAAACGAGTGATATACTTGTTTTCATAAACATTTTCATTATTTTCTATGTCACTTGATGTAACTGGTAAGGTAACTGCAATCATTAAAAATAATATACTCATCGCTACCAGTTTTCGTTTCATTGATTTTCCTTCCCTGCATATAAAATAAAGTTTCATTCCTTATATAAATTTTTCTTAGGATAAAAAATAAGGGTTAAAATCCCCTCGAAGGAATGCTTGCCAGAGGTTCAATGCTCCCGGAGGTTCTGAAAAAATATCGGTTTTTTCTCCTGTTGGATGAGTATAAAGTGCTCCCGTCGGGGACCGTACCCGTTCTCTCCTGTAGAAATTTTCGAAAAAATGCCCAAAATCAGTCTTTTTGATTTTTTCAACTCCTCTCTCTCAACCCTTTTTTCTTTCTTTTTTTGTTTAGAGGTTTTTCTATGGGAAATCCATCGATTTATGAGCGGATGACGCACTCTGAACGGAAAGTCGCTGATGTTTTGAAAATGCTAGGAATTCGTTGGTCTTTTGAACAACCGGTGTTTGTCTGGGATGAGAATGATCGACCACGTGTTTGGACGCCTGATTTTTTCCTTCTTCACTTTGGTATCTATGTTGAGGTATGCGGTTCTCATGTATTTGATTATGAGTATCGACGGGGTATTTTTCATAAGAACGGATACCGGGTGATATTTGTCCATTGTTACAAGGATGAATGGATATGGAAGTATCATCTTTTATCGTATCTGTACATTTTTACGAAGGAGAGAAATCAGAAACTGCAGAAGATTTATCGAGAAAATAAGGTATTACTTGGGAAAGAATAGATGGTTTTAAACATGTTTCAAACCATAAAATGTGTCATTGAATGATGGAAGAAAATTTATTAGTTTCAATATTTGTCTTAGGATCGGGAATGAATTCGGAAATCGTTCTAAGAACCATTCGATGAACCTGAAATGTGGTGGTTCATAGGAGAAAGGCATGGTGATATCTAGGGTCGACCAATTACTTTCTAGGCCAAGTACATCTTGTGTTTTTGCTTTGATGATATAGGTGCCTTCTTTCGCCCAGCTGTGACCACGCCCCGTTGATTCACCTGATGCACACCATCGCGTCTCATATGTTGTTCCATCTCCCCAGTCGATGAAAAATCGGACAGGATTATTATCTGGGTCTACACCAGAAAAATGATAACCATACACTGTACCTGCTTCTCCGTTATTTGGCCCATCGATTAATGGGTCATTTGGTGGTGCATTGGATTCGATTATTCCGAAGGCATGAAGATATCCGCTACCTCCCCCTGTTGAACCAATATAGACGGTCCCATCCGCGGCGATCGCCGGGGAGGAATCCACCTTTTCATCCGATATGATTTTCCGCCAGCGTTCTGTCCCATTCGGATTCACTGCAAGAATCTCGCCACCAACGCCATTACCAATACTCACACCTACATAAATAGTGCCTTCTGCTGCAATCGCAGGGCAGGACATGAAAATAAATCTTTCAGGGCCTAATGCTAACGACCAGCGCATCGTCCCATTCGGATACACCGCATACAATTCATCACCACCAACATAGATGGTCCCATCTGTTGCAATCGTCGGAGTGGTTTCCGTCCCGGAGCCGACACTACAGCGCCATCGCATCGTCCCATTTGAGTTAAGCGCATAAAGATATCCATCCCAGGATCCGAAATAGATAGTACCGTCAGGTGCGACGGAGGGAACTCCTTTGACATGATTACTAGTGGGGAACCGCCATTTCAAAGTCCCATTCGGACTGATAGCGTTCAGGTAATTATCCCAGGTTCCAACATAGATAGTACCATCAGTTCCTAACCCTGGATCACCGTACATCCCGCTCATTGCATTATAGCACCATTGGGCCGTCCCATTAGGGTTGACTGCAAATAGTTTCCCCTCCTCAGCAGTGCAAATATAAATCGTTCCATTATTGGCAAGCACAGGCGAGGAAAATGAGATATATTGTAGGTTAAATTGCCATTTCAGGGTTCCGCTAGGATGTAAGGCATAGAGATAATTATTGCAGGAAGCAATGTAGATGGTACCATCAGCAGCGAGTGCTGGTGTTGAAAAGATTGAGCCCCCTGTTTTGTATTTCCATTTCAACGTACCATTTGGGAAAAGTGCATATACTCGATAGTCTTTACTTCCAAAGATTATAGTATTATCATCGGTGACAACTGCACCAGAATCAACACCACTTATCCAGGTTTGAAAACGCCATTTTTCAAGTCCAGGATTATCAGCAGTACTATAGGTAGTTCGACCAATACGCTGCGCATTATAGGATTTCATCGGCCAGGACGAGTTCATTGGATCACTCATTAACACTGAGGATGAAACTGAAGAAGTAGGATACGATTGCTGTTCTACCGAATCAAATATCGTTTTCTCAAATGAAGCATCTTCCTGAGCAACAAATGTCTTGTATTCATAGGGATACGCCTTCCGAAGAAAAAAAATCTCATCAATTGACATCTGCTGCTGTTGTTCATACAAAGTCGTATCCATAGAAACTATTGCATGAACAGGCATCAGGGTTATAAGAAGAAGGGTAAGAATCAACAACAATGGTATACATGATTTTTTTTCCATAATTCTAACCGTCCCTTTAAAAGAAACTATATATGATGTCTCTTAAATAACTTTCTTTGAATTAATATTCTGACTCTGGATATTCATTCAAGAGATTTTTTTTAACAAATAATTATAAAAAAGAAAGCATTAAATAATTATACGCCATTCATATTTGCAACGGAGGATTTGAGAGGAATGAAAGTAAACAAAATAAGTGTTATTTTTGTTATAAGCACGCTGGTCATCACCTCACTAGGTGTTGTAATAAACAATGATGATGTTCTTGCAACCCCGGATCCTGAAAACATCACCTTTGACTATCAGTTAATATACGATGTCACACGAAATCTCTCAGAACGAATAACGAAATCCTATGATATCCCACATGGGGAGCTTGCAAAGGGACGTGATTTCGGATCACAAGGTGAACGCGATGCTGCTGAATATATAGCTCAGATAATGGGCGATTTAGATCTCTTTGATCCTGACCTTGATCCTGATTGTGACAAACCATATCATCAACAAATCAAAGATTCCGAGGAGGTATCGCATCTAAATCTTACTAAACCAATACCAAAGAATAACGACTCACTTGAAGTACTAGATAAAAAACTCATACTCCATAATCTAACTAGTAACGACACTATTGACATTCAAGACTTCTATATTAGCCCTGAAATGGGAGAAGCTGATTATTACCTCAAAAGAAAGAATTTCGATTATAATGACCTCACAAAAGATATTAACTATACTAACCTCTCTATTTTCCCGACCTCATTATATAGTTGGTCATTTGTTAATGTTTTTCTTGAAGAAACCATCAATGAAGAATTCATTGACACCCTAATTGAAAACCCGAATCTTACGGATGGAGACGCATTCGATGAATACGTCACTAGCCTCTTCGAACAATACTACAACTTCACCTTTGAAGACATAACCGATAATCCTGAGAACATAACCAATCTCTCCTTCTACAACGAAACATTATTCGGCCACAACCATAACTTTGTTTTCCTCGACGAATTACAAAATTTTAATCCCAAATTATCTTCAACTCCTGGCTTAGATTTGTTCTTGGAAATTTTACATGAATGTTTAAAATCAAGACTTGGTTGGGACATCGATTTTGAAATCAATGAACTTCATGCATGGGTTACAGGAGGACTTAAACCAGCAAGACAAAGGCTTATAACAAATTTAATGTATAGAATACCATTTTGTGCAGGTCTTATTCTATATGATTACAACAATGATAGTTACAATGTTCCAAACAGTGAGTGTGCGATTCCTATCATCTACATCAATGGTAGTCTTGGTAACGAGATAAAGAAAAATAGTGACAATTATAAAATAGACATCCAACTCAATCAAAGATGGAACGAATCCGTTGAAAGCTATAATGTCATCGGACAAATCAACGGTAGCGACCCCAACCCTAAAAAAAGCATACTTATTGAATGCCTTTTTGACTCGGTCTGGAATCAGGGGACCGCGGATTCAGCGATTGGCGTCGGCATGGTCCTTGCACTCGCTAAATACATGAAACAACTAGAAGAAAATGGTATAAAACCGAAATACAACGTGACGTTCGCTTTATTTGGTGGGGAGGAACGTGGTTGCAAAGGAGCATTTTATTATGAGATAACCCTGCCAGATAGTGACAATATAATAAAAACTGTAATTGACCTCAATCAACTCGGTTTCGAACAACGAGATCCACCCCTCCACTTGATTATGAATATCGCTACCAATAGGATTCGCCTCTTACCCGTCATAAAGCACATAACGGACATCACCGATTATGAAGAAAGGAAGAATGATGGTACAGAATTCAAGCTTTCTTGGATTCCATGTGGTTCTGTCAGTGATGAAGTTGTATTCGCGAATCCGTTCACTGGTAGTCCATTAAAAACGAAGACAGTGATGTTCCTGAAAGATTTCAATTGGACCCGTCATCATAAGGATGGCGAGAATCATACCAAAGGTGACACCATGGATTACTACGACGCGGAGGATATCGAATTAACCCTGGAGATGATCTGGAACATCACCCGCACATTCGCTATGAACCCAAATTGTTGGTTAGAAGATGATCCGCAATATTTTTACACTGACTGTGATGATCAGAACAACATACCGGATGCCGTTAACGTCTCCTTCACCATAAAAACTGTGCTCCCCGAAGATAAAGTCACCGTCCGACTGATCCTTATCCCAACCTATCCATCCCATCCACTTCACCCTGGGTACCCCATCCTCTACCGCTACCGCACTGAAAAAGAATTCATCGTCACCCCTGATGGTACTACTGGATACATACAACTACAACTCCCCAAAAGCGCACCAGCAGCCCTCTACCGGATCCACCTCGTGCTCTTAAACTCCACTGGTGATGCCTATGTGGACCTCTTCGGCAGAGACGGGGTTCTCAGTCAGGCATTCGAAACAATCGATGACGTCTTTGAATTCTTCGAAGACGAATGTGACATTGATTGTGAAACCGCTTTCCTTGAGAACGCTGAGGAAATCAAAACAGACTTCAACCTTGACATCACTGATTTCCTTGATAGACACCCTCGACTACGAGATATCCAGGACTTCATCCAGGATCTCCTCGCCATCTGGCGTCTTCAAAACGATAGAGACATGGATTTACAAGTGTTATCTCCGCCAAATAACCCACCAGAACCTCCAGCTAGACCGGAAGGGCCACCAGAGGTCTATGCCCATCAGGAATACGACTACACTACAAGAACAACAGACCCTGACAATGATCAGGTTGAATACAAATGGCGGTTCCACCTTGGCGACCTCTTATTTAACTATAACAAATGGAGTTATCCACCAAGTGACTCCGGAGATGATCATATACAGAGTAACATCTGGGACTCCACCGGAAAACGCTGGGTTTATGTGAAAGCCCGCGACATCTGGCATAGCCATAACATCCTCAGTGATTATTCAGAGCCTCTCGAAGTAAACGTTAAATCAAGTTCTTGGTTCGACGCACCCTCTGAAGCCTTGGTTGGAGAAACGGTACAATTTAACGGCTACTTGTACGGCGTGGAAATGAATCAAATACAATGGGACATGGGTCTCTCAAAAGGTTGGCAGAATAAAAGTGAGAACAACCCCACTGAAAACTTTACAGGCGAAGGCAATTATAATATTACTGTGAATGTAACCGATGAACAGGATAACGTGTATTTGTTCACAAAAGAGATCGAAATCAAATACGTCATCTCAAATTTCACCGGCTGCTCGGGTAACATAAACCAGACGCTCTGGTTCAACGATACCTCCCGTCTCTACGAAAACTACAGGGTCACGAACTGGACCTGGGATTTCGACGACGGCACCATCGTCCATGGAGATAGCAATGTTAATCATAAGTTCAAATCGCCGGGTGCGTATACTGTGACGCTCACGGTGAGAGATGATCATTTCAATGAGTACGATATCTGCTCGCAGACGTACTACATCGAGAATGATCCTCCGGTGGTATTGGATGTCACCAGTGAACCTATATTTGCCGCGTCGGATCAAACCATTGTCTTGTACGCGGATGCCGTTGACTCCATCTCCGGGATCAATAATGTGACCTTGAACATCACCCTCCCGGATTCCTCATGGCAGACGGTGACCATGGAGCCGACCGTTGAAGCGGATTTAAATGACTCCGATTATGATTATACCGTTGAGTTCACGGACACGGATCAGGTCGGCGCGTATTATTATTCGATCCTGGTGCAGGATAACGCGGGTAACAACGTGAGTTACGGCGGATTCAGTTTCACGGTTTCCCCGTTCGCATTCGACGCTGAAACCCCGTATTACGGTGCTCGGTCATCCAATAACCTCCCTGTCAATCTTGTCTCCTCCATTGATGCGAATCGGTATTACGCGTTCACCAGTCTCGCAAATGACATTGTCTTGTGGATGCCGATGGACGCCCTGCAGGGTGAAAACCCTGCAGATATCAGCGGATATGACAACACTGTTATATGTCGGGGTGGTGCGAATCAAACGGAGAACGGGATGTTCGGGAATGGGTTCATCTTTGATGGAACCAATGATTATCTCGAAATAGAATCAGATGCGTCCCTCCTGTTTAATGCATCTCAGCCGATGACCTGGTCCTTCTGGGTCTGCCCTAAATATTCAGTTGTAAATACGACTATGGGGTTGTTTTCGAAATCCTCCTCGGCAGCCAATGGGTCCGGGTTTTCCTTTTGTCTGAATACGACTGTGGATGATGCATCTTTTGTCATTTGCACCCCGGACCATGGTGTCTTGCGGTATTCCGAGATGGTTGATTTAGATCTGGGGAACTCCTGCTGGGCGCACCTCACAGTTATTTATAATGGGAGCTCAGGCTGGGATGTGTACGTGAACGGGTCGAAGAAAGACACTATTATTTTCCCGGTTTTTTCAGATATGGAGGAGGCATCGTATCTCTTGGGTGCGGGACGAAACGCGACCGGTGATGCCGCTGACCTGTTTTACCATGGGATGCTTGATGATGTCGTCATGTTCAGACGCGGGGTAGACGCTGATGAAGTCACCTCGCTTTTTAACGCTTCAGATGATCCGTATGCGCATAATTTCACGGGACTATCGGATGGAATGTATGATTTCACAGGATGCGCGGGGTATCCCGGTGGATTTACGAATTCGACGGAGACACGGACTGTTCTGATTGACACGGTTGCACCGCTGATCTTTAATGTCTCAAGCTCTCCGGAGACGGTGGGTTTCGGAGGCATGGTCCAGATTAATGCGACCGTGACGGAGAACGGGAGCGGTCTGTTGCTGGTGGCGGTGAATATCACTGATCCGAATGGCACCTCCTGGAATTATTCCATGACCTGTATCGGTGAGGATCTGTATCAGCTGAATTTCTCTGACTCCTGGCTGGTCGGTCAGTATGATTATTCGGTCTGGGCGATGGATAATGTCGGGAACACCGCCTGTGATTCCGGTCATAGTTTCAATGTATCTGCAGACGCATCCATGAGTATCGCCACCCTCAAGAACAGCTACAGCGGTAACCAGTTCATCAATATCACAGACCCACCGAACCCCTCCGAGAACTATACCCTGGTTGACCGTGGGCTGACCTGGAATACCTACTACAACGCAACCTCTGGAGAAAATATCCTGGAGACGTACCAAGGACCGGTGAACTACCAGGAACAGAATGGTACCTGGACACCCATCAACAATACCATCACCCAGCTTACAGAAAACCATCCCGCGTATGTGTATGGGTATCGCAATGGGAATAATCATGGATTATACGATGTATATTTCAAATCCAATGCACAGCAGGAATGGCCAATTGCTTTCGCCTATAACAAGTCAGATGATCCAACAATCCATACAATACGAAGCAAACTTGTCGGTGTTGGATATGTTGACTCGCAAAGCAACTGGTCCTACCAGTACCTGCAGAATGTGCAGAGCAGCCAGGGACAAACCAATGATTATTCTATTACATACCCAGGTGTCTTTACTGGGACGGATGTCACCTGGAGGTACGGCAATACCGGGCTGAAAGAAGAGATCACCTTGAGTAACACAACAAAGGCCGTGCTGCAGAATCATCCACCATCACAGTACGGTTTGAATAATGCCAGCTCGTATCTCGTGTTCATCACCAAATTGGACCATCAAAACCTCAATTTCTACAATGATTCAGGATTGCTCGGAGGGAACGTCACAATCTCTGACACCGGAGTCGAATTTAGAGACATTCTTGGGCGATTTAAATGCGCCCTCCCGCTTGGCGAGGCGTACGAACTGAATAATGAAACAGCGCGACAGAAACTGACCTACCGTATCATCCACCTCAATGGGAACACCTATCTCCTCTCAGGATTAAAGGTCTCTAACTTGAATGCGATGACGTTCCCCGTGGTGATCGACCCAACCTTGACGGTGTATTCGATCTCCAGCGATGGTCACGTTTACAACTCAGGCACAAGTTACTCGACAGTACATGCTGCGTCAACTGGGACCGTGGATGGCTCTGGAGCATATATCACAATAGGACAAAAGAAGATATTCCCAGGCAACTACTATATTTACCGCGGGTTCGTCTTCTTCAACACCTCTACATTACCTTCAAATGCATATCTTGACAACGCCACACTCTCCCTTTACAAGAAAGATGATTACTCGACAACAGACTTCGACATCACGATCCAGAACGGGCAGCCGACCTACCCGCATAATCCTATGCAAACCGGAGATTATTTCAGAAACTATTACTCAGGGAATGGCGGGACATTGGGAACTTCCAGGTTCACAAGTGGATATAATGCAATAACAATGAGTAATCTCAGTTGGATCAATAAAACTGGGATCACCCAACTCTGTCTGCGGAGCAGCAGAGACATCGGTGGAACTGCACCAACAGGGAATGAATACGTTAACGTGCATTCAAGCGAATTTCTCGGGATGTGCCCGCCGAAGCTGGTGATCAACTACCGGAACCAGTCAAAGATCAAGAACACGGGTTCGACGAACATCAAGGGAAACCTGTTGATTCAAGTCCAGTTCTACAACTCAACGCAGGGAAAATGGTTGGTGGATAATGACACCATCAATGAGACCACACCTAGAACCATCACCAGCGGTAATCAACTCGCTCTCGACACCATCTTCAACGGACTAGTGCAAGCATCGGACCTGATATTCGGCACGGGAACGTATCGGGTCTACACCGCATTCCGGGATCCTGAGGGGAATATCCTCCAGACCGATGATGAGACCTTGTTAGAATCCTGGTGGCAATTCAGTAAGACCTAAGGAAACATTATTGATAAATTAAAGGAAATCAGGTTAATTATTACCTGATTTTTTCCTTTTTTTTATTTAGACATAAAAAATATTTTTTTAAAATGAGTCTTTATAAGATATTTTGGATAAATCGTTAATTATCAACTTTAAATGATAACTGAAATTCATGATAAAATTTTTATAAAACAAAGATGATAACAATATTATGATAAATAACATTATTACGGGATTTTTAATATTGAATATAATATTTAGTGCTTCAATAATTCCTTTTGCGAAATATGAAGAAAAAAAACAAAATTCTCCCGTCCTTGAAGATTCGCCTGGGATTCAATGGAGTAAGCAATATGGTGCTATCGGACAAGACCATTTCAGACAGGTACGGAAGACTGCTGATAATGGTTATCTTATGGTGGGTGATACCAAATCGTATAGTCCTGATGGTTTTTATGCAGGGTGGCTGATGAAGACCGATGCTTTTGGGAATGAGGAATGGAACCATACGTACAGTTCCTTTGCTGTGTTTGGGACTGATTGTCAGCAGACATCTGATGGTGGATATGCGTTTTGTGGTGTTGATAATCAATCTCGGTATTGGTTGGTGAAGACTGATTCACAAGGGGTTAAACAATGGTGGAAGTCCTATGTGAACGGGACTGCTTGGTGTTTTACTCAGACGTCCGATGATGGTTATATTCTTGGGGGGAATACGTATATTGTTGTCAGAACTGATTCTCAAGGAAATATGGTTTGGAAAAAGGAGTATTTCAATGCAACCGGTACGGTTATTTGTTCCATACATCAAACGACGGATGGGGGTTTTATCATTGCTGGGAAAACGAATTGTTATAGTGGGAGTTATCTCTATGGTTTTCTTCTGAAATTAGATAGTAATGGTACGGAAGAATGGAACCATAAATTCATTGATTTAGAGTATTCATTATTGTTTTCTAATATTCAGACTTCTGATAATGGATATCTTGCGGCAGGAGGGTTTAATGGACATCCTTGGGTAGTTTGTATCGACCAGAATGGTAGCGAAATGTGGAATAAAACTTATGAAAATATAGAAGGAGCCATTGAGGATGTTGTTCGTCTTCAGGATGGGGAATATGCATTAGTGGGAAACGATGGGGGTGATAGTAGTTTCATTCTGACTATCGATACGAATGGGACGGAACAATGGAATTTAACTATCAATACATATTTATTATCTCTTCAACAAGCATCTGATGGAGGCATCGTAACCGCTGGTACTAATGAATCCGTCGATACCATGGGAAATGGAATCCTCATCAAGGTTGGTCACGTCCCACATATCGAATTACTCAAACCAATAAATGCAATCTATATATTTGATAAAAAAATACTAAATTTTTTCACAACCCTCATTGTTGGGAAGATTACTGTTGAAGTGAATACTTTTGATACTGAATATAGTATTGATCGGGTAGAGTTCGTAATAGATGGCATTTTAAAAAATACCGACACCGTTTCACCATATAACTGGCAATGGACGACACATTCTTATTCATCACACATACTTACAGTAACAGCTTATAATACTGTTGGTAATTGTTCAAAAACACAAATTAAATTATATAAATTTTTATAAAAATTACTTTTAAATAATAATTGAAATTTATATAAGAGATAACAATAAATCATTGATTAATAGAAAATAGTCTAATCATTTATTATATTTTATTCGCTCCAGGGATTTCTGTTAATTTTTTAGCAATCCTAACAAATTTTTGTTAAATAAAAAGAATAGTTTATATTAACATTTTTATTGTCATTTTTTATGAAAATGGAGGAAAATATATGATATATCAAGAGATCAAATCAAAAAAGATTAAGAAAAATCTAATGAAAATTAGTGGACTCATCCTTCTGATGATATTATTTATACCTTCCATTTCCGCGTTCCAAAAAACATACAATATCTCTGTTATTCCATCGTATACATTCGATAATGAAACAGAATTATTATATATAAACGCAGAAAATCATTATCAATACGGTATTGAAGTAGGTAAAAGATATCAAACATTACTCTCAGCTTTAAAGATAATATCTAATCCAATGACTAGCGAAGAAGAACAAGAGAATCAGGATTATTTAGATAATTTAGATGAAGACTTTGAGGAAGAAATTAATGGATTAGCATATAGTGCAGATGTTACTCCAGTTGAAGTAATTCATTTATTGAATACTTTTTGTCAATATATCCAAGCGATGAATTGTACTACATCGTTATCGACTGGAATGGCGACATTATACGGAACAGACACGTTTTTAACTCAAAATCTTGATTATAAGACAAAAAATTTATTACCGGAACAATTAGAATATCTATCAAATAATCGATTTTACGCGTGGTGGTGGATTAATCACCCTCACGTTTCTAAAAATGCTAATGAATGTTATCGCTACCTTTTTTTCGGATTGCCACTCTTCTATGAATATCGTGTGGTGAATGAAAAAATGTTATGTTGGGGAGGAAATGGTCTGAATGAAAATCCAGATGGAGAACCTTTTGATGCCGGACTCGGAAGAACAACAAATGCATTGGAACGTCATTCAATATTGTACTTCGATAATGTCGATTCTGTAAGAGAGTATTGGAATGATTCTGAACGGCAGGCGAAAAGACAGGGAGGACCAGTGCGAGATTATATTCATCTTTGGGACAATGCAATCACGGAATGGTCCGATAAAAATGGTGATATTTTGATGATAGAACAGATGCATACTTATTTTGCTTTTCGAGAGGGGCGTTTACATGGATCCTGGATAAATTATTTATGGCATACAAATCATCATTTATGGAATGATACTTTTGGTCCAACGGGGTCTATTGTACCAACTCAAAATGATTCGACGTGGCAACGGGCGAATGAATCATACCATTATTTTCATGATAATTATGGGTTAATAACTTACCAAGTAATAAGAGATTTTACAAGGCATCATCAAGACGATTCTAACCCGTACAATGGTGATATTTGCCGACATTCTGATTTTGATAATGAAAGTGTCACAATCGGTGCATGGATTATTGAACCAACAAAATCTTTATTACATCATACAGATGGAGTAAACACTCCATGTCAAAGTGAGTACTATTCTATAGATTTAAATGAGAAATTTACTGATGCTCAGAATCAAGGAAATATGCAAAAATACGTTTCATTCAATCCTTCACCCTATGACTATGAGGTAGGTTCACTCCCGTTTCTCCTAAAAAATTCCCAGATGAACAATAATTTTGTAACCGAGAGATCCACGAAGAATGAAAACGCTAGCTTACTCTTAAACTCGTTTATATCAGATCTCACCACTATCTCAAACGATCTCCAGGCGGACCATGAGTACACACTTACATTTAATGACCTTGAAAAAAGTAAAACTAATAACCTCACTATAACCGCAAATGGCGTTATCAATGCAAGCCTGGAAACCGACGATGTAGCAAACAATACCTGGAACTCCATCCAAAAAGCAATAAACAACCTCTCAACATTAGACATCCTCGTCATCGAAAAAGGTATCTATCGTGAAAATGTCACCATCAATAAATCATTAATCATCCTCGGCACCAATGAAAACGACGTGATCATCAACGGCTCCCTCACGATGATCAATCCGCATGATTACATCCTCCTGAATGTCACCGATCCCATCATGAAGGTCAACATGACAGGAATACAATGTCTGTTTCATTTCGACAATACCTCAGACACAGGTAGAGAATCCTCAGGATTACCAGACATCGTCCATGACTACTCACCTCTCGAACATGATGGCACAAACGATAACGCGACACTTGTCACAACGACCATTAAAGGAAATGACGCATTCAGCTTCAACGGGGTGAACAGTTCCATCAATCTCACTGGCATCCCTGCGTTGAGTGGAAATACTACCACGATCAGCGCATGGATCTATTGGAATGGCAGCAACCATTCAATCAACCCTATTCTTTCTCAAGCGAATCAGACAAAAGGATACTGCCTTTTCATTGATGGGACGACAAACACGCCGATGTTCCAGCTTGGAAACCATACACTCAATTCTAACATAACGATTGATGACGGATGGCATAATATCGTCGGAACCTATAATGGGACTGTTTTCCGGCTTTATGTTGACGGTGTGATGACCAACTCCACCAGCATCTCAGATACGGGAATCGACACAACGACGTTTATCGGTTCCGATAACATGACCCATTATTTCCATGGGATCATCGATGAGGTCGCGGTCTGGAACCGAACCCTCTCTTCTTCAGAAATTAATCATATCTATGGTCTTAATTACGGGGTGGTCCTTGATGGGGTCACGATCGTGAATAGTGACATTGGGATGATACTAGTGAACCATTCCGATATCACCAACTGCCGTCTTATAAACCACAGCACCGGTATTATGATCGATAACCTCTGTGACCTGAAAATCCAATGCAATTTCACCGATTGCGACACTGCGTTGAATCTCACCAATTCAAACCCGGATGATGATAACCGGATCCGACTCGTAGATAGCACCATCAACCAAAGCACGAAAGGTTTCCATATCACGTCCTCATCCAACCTAGACCTCGTTCGAACATACTTCAACTGCACCACAAGTCCCTTGGTCTTCACCCAGTGCAATTACAGTACGATTAACATTCGAGATACCTGGGCCTGGGGAAACAGCTCCCCTGATCAACCCAGTCTCTCCGGGCCCTCGTTAGGGACGATCAATACGTCGTATTCATTCTCCTCGTGTACAAACGATAGCGATGCTGATTGGATTTTCTATCAGTTCAACTGGGGCGATGGGAACACCTCCGGCTGGCTCGGACCATACATGTCAAACCAGACTATTAACGCGACTTACTCCTGGCCCCATCATGGTGGATACCATGTTCAGGTGCAGGCGAAAGACATTTTCTACAACACCAGCAGTCCTTCGGAAGATATTCTCTTCAAGACCGAGACACTCCCGCCTCTCATCCATGCGGTCCAGTGTGATCCGATGTTGATCCCCACAGGATGGAGCACCAATATCACGGTGAACGTCTCGGATGACACCTCGGGGAACTGGAGCGGGATCTCCCGGGTCTGCATGAACATCACGTACCCTGATCAGAGCTGCCGGAACCTTACCCTGAGCCAGATCACAAACGATACCTATGCGTTTCTCTTCCCGGAGACCTGGTTGTTCGGTCAGTATAATTTCACCATCTGGGTGATGGACAACGCGGAGAACAGTAACAGTTCATCGGGATATCATTTCACGGTGTCTCATACCTTGGGGGACACCAGTATCGGGTCCTCCAATGCCTCCGTGGAGAACATCATCTGCGGCTCACGATTCAACCTCACCGAGGATGCTCTGGTGCACAATATCACCGCGTATGTACGAGGGGTGGAATCACCGACGTTCAATACCCCGACATATCAATGCATGATCTACCGTGCCAGTGATGGAGCCCTGATGGGTTCCACGGCCTCAGAGGAACAAACCATTACCGGATGGCATACGTTCTCTTTTGATCCCTACCCCGTCCTTCTGAATAACACGCAGTATGATCTCTGTGTCTGGGGGGATAACGCGTTCGCCACGGTGAATTGCTCCTTTATGAATCCCGGGAACGGGTACAGCAACAGCAGTTATACTTTCGGTACCCCACCTCAGACGATCGAGTGGAATCAGACCGCCCTCACCCAATATTCCATTTTCTGCACCTACACAACGGATATCGACCCGCCGGTGATCACGGCACTCAATGCAACCCCCGATATCGTGGGATTCGGGGGGAACATCACCATCACCGCGAACGTAACGGACAATGGAAGCGGCATAGACTTCGTCATCGTCAGGATCACTGCTCCCGATAACCAGACGGAAAATTACACGATGACTCCTGTCTCGGGGGATACCTATGGGTATCTCTTCTCGGATACTTGGCAGACCGGGCAATACGATTTCTTTGTCTGGGCGCAGGATAATGACACTAACACGAACACCAGCAGCGTTTCTCATTTTCATGTCTCCGCGGAGGCATCCATGAGCATCGCCACTCTACAAGACAGTTACAGTGGCAACCAATACATCAATATCACCGACCCGCCAAACCCACCCGAGAATCTCACAATCGTCAGCCGGGGGCTCACCTGGAACACCTACTACAATGCCTCCACGGGGGGAAACATCCTGGAGACGTACCAGGGGCCGGTGAATTACCAGGATGAGAGTGGTTCTTGGACGCCGATCAATAACACCATTAGTCCTCTTTCGGAGAATCATCCCGCGTATGTGTATGGATATCGTAGTGGAAACAATCGTGGATTATACGGCGTGTATTTCAAGTCCAATGCACAGCAGGAATGGCCGGTTGCGTTCGCCTATAACAAGTCAGATGATCCCACTGTTCATACGATACGATGCAAACTTATTGGAGTCGGATACGTCGACCCGCAAAGCAACTGGGCCTACCAGTACCTGCAGAATGTGCAGAGCAGCCAGGGACAGACCAATGATTATTCTATCACCTTTCCAGGGGTGTTCACTGGTGCGGATGTCACCTGGAGTTATGGGAACACCGGGCTGAAAGAAGAGATTATCCTGAGCAACACCACGAAGACCATGCTGCAGAACCATCCGCCATCACAGTATGGTTTGAATGATGCCAGCTCATATCTCGTGTTCATCACCAAACTGGATTATCAGAACCTCAACCTTTGCAACAATTCAGGGGTGCTCGATGGGAACGTCACGATCTCCGATGCCGGAGTTGATTTCAAGGATGTTCTCGGACAGTTCAAATGTGCGCTCCCACTCGGAGAAGCATATGAATTAAACAATGAATCTGTACGACAGAAGTTAACCTATCGTATCATCCACCTGAATGGTAATACCTATTTTCTTTCAGGATTGAATGTCTCTGATTTGAACGCGATGACGTTCCCGATTGTTATCGACCCAACCTTGACAGTAAATTCCCTCACAAACGATGGCTACATCTACCACTCAAACTCGAATTACTATAATGCATGGACAGCATCGACCGGTACGATCTCCGACACCGCGACATACCTCTCTATTGGACAAAGTAAAGTAGCCTCATTCCCTGCAGATTACCGCGTCTACCGAGGCTTCCTGCCCTTCAATACGTCTTCCCTTCCATCCAATGCAATCATCGACAACGCAACACTCACCGTTTATAAGAAAGATGATTATTCGACCACGGATTTCGACATCACGATTCAGAACGGTCAGCCAACCTACCCGCACAACCCCCTACAAGCCGGGGATTACGGGAAAGGCCACTACTCTGGCAAAGGCGGCAGTCTCAATACCTCAAGATTCGTGAACGGACAGAACAACATCACGCTCTCTAATCTTGACTGGATCAATAAAACAGGATTAACCAAACTCTGTCTGCGAAGTAGCAGGGACATCAGTGGGACGACACCGACCGGAAGCGAGTATGTGAACGTATATTCAACCGATGCTCTTGTACAATTATATAAACCGAAACTTATTATTGCATATCGGAACCAGTCGAAGATCAAGAACACGGGTTCCACCAGCATCCAGGGATACCTGTTGATACAAGTGCAATACTATGACCCTGGGAAAGGTGTCGCACCGCGATGGGTCGTCGACAATGATACCGTGAACGAGACCACACCACGGACCATCACCAGCGGTAATCAGCTTGCCCTCGACACAATCTTTAACGGACACGTGAGAGCATCGGACCTGACCCATGGAACAGGAACCTATCGCGTCTACACTGCGTTCAGAGATCCAGATGGCAACATCCTACGGACGAATGATGACACTGAGCTTGTCGCCTGGTGGCAGTTCAGTAAAACCTAATGATACAATAA
>Ga0209287_10000054_pt1 | contig 68285 bp, 46 predicted proteins | sample PPLLak3cmMay2015_2_FD_187255 | JGI IMG/M metagenome (GOLD analysis project Ga0209287, IMG submission 187255) | Freshwater sediment microbial communities from Prairie Pothole Lake near Jamestown, North Dakota, USA - PPLs Lake P8 Core (1) Depth... | ecosystem: Environmental > Aquatic > Freshwater... | reverse complement strand
CGTCGCTATGCGACTATAGAAAAGCAGCATTGCTGCGAACTATTTGTAGAATAGACGATTACATTTTAGCTAGAAGCAGCATCGCTGCGACCTATTGATTTTAGATTTTTTTCTCGGTTAATAATGAAAATATTACAACATTTTTTTCTGTGTATGCGCAAGCACTTTTTATGTAAAAGCCTAAAATACGTGTACTTGTTATTCTAATTTTAATCCCGTAGGGATGACATTATGGAATAAAATATAGCTGGGAGCAGATGAAATGCCGTAGGCATGACATTATTCTCTGTTCTATCTACTTCATAATGTCGTCCCTACCCTCTGAGGTTTATTTTTAATGGCTTTATAAACCTATTTGTGACTTAATCAGCAGACCCTAGTTATACTTTGCGTCTTAGTGGCAAATCTTTTTATTCACAAAGTATCTAACCTGCCCACCGTAAAAAAGTCTTTTACTTTGGTAGGCAGGAACACAAAGAAAACGCTAAGATTAACATGTTATTCTAAACTACAGCCTTTTGTTTTTTGTACTCTGAATTTTATCTTTTACTTGATATTAAACTCATCCGCATCGAGATAGGCTGGGAATGAGTTACGAAAACTAGTAACATGTTGAATAGAGATGATTTCTGTAATAGTCTTATTCTCTGTTAGAATAAAAATAGATTTCTACAGTTTTTTATAAATGGCTTTTCAACCTGATTATTTAATATGCGAAAATCTATTGCTCTTCTTGGAAATCTCGGGTTTTATTTAACGAAAAAATAAATTTGCTCCCATTGCCTACCTCGCTTTCAACCCAAATTTTCCCTCCATGTTTTTCAACAAATTCTTTACACAAAAGTAACCCTAGACCAGTTCCTTTTTCTCCAGAAGTGCCTAGTTGGTTTATATTTGTATCGATTCGAAATAGTTTAGCAATGTCATCAGGCTTAATTCCAATACCATTATCGGATACTGATACATGAACCATTGAGTCCTGGTCTTTTGTTTCTATTTTAATACTGCCGCCTTTTTGAGTAAACTTTATTGCGTTGCTGATTAAGTTTCGTAACACTGCATTTATCATGTATATATCAGCTAAAACAAAACATGGAGTTTTTATATCCATTATCAGAGATATATTTTTAGCCCTTGCTATCGGATTTAATAGTTCAACTATTGTATTTACAACAAGAATCAAGTCGGTTTTAATAGGATTAAAAGTTATTCCGTTCTGTTGACTGCGTGCCCAGTCTAATAAGTTCTCCAATAATTTTAAAGTTTGCACAGTTGTTGAATGTAAACTTTCAATAATATGTTGAGTTTTATCAACATTATAAATTCGATGGTTTTCAACTAGAAGTTCGGAATAGCCTAAAAGTACGTTAAACGGACCTTTTAAATCATGAGCGATAATAGAAAGCAGTTTGTCTTTTGACAGCATTAGTTCAATTAACACTTGGGATTTGTGTTGTAACTGTTCCTTTTGATCCTGAGTTATTTTATATTTTCTTGCATTTGCTATGGATAATCCACAAATCTTGCTGATAACAGGCCATATCCTTTTGTATTGTTCAATATATTCTGGAAACTTAACGCCATAAATTTTAAATACACCAAGTGTTTCATTTTGATGAGTTATTTCAATGGAAAAGAAATCATTCTGGTTTATTTTAGTATCTATATTATAACTATTTAACCAAATAATATTGCCTTCAGCCCCATTGAAATAATTCTGAAATCCAATCTGGTATGGTGCAAAAAGAAGGTTTAATAACCATAATACTTCTTTTACTATTAGTGATTCTTCAATAATATCAACAAGATTTTGAAGATGTTTGAAAATGATTAAATAATCCGCACTCTCTTTTGTAATTGCTGAAAGTTTTTCGTTTATGCTATTTCGCTCAACATCAACTCTCCATTTTGAAACTTGCGCATCAAGAAAGTTAATACAATGCGATAAACCTACCGGAAAGACTTCATAAGGTAAGCCCATGTATTCTGAGAGGGCTATTAAATTCGGCTTAAAATCACCGCTTATCCCCGTATCAAGAAATAGTATTTTTTTTAATGATTCATTAAAGAAAATCTTCGACGATTTCTCATCAAAGCCCCAATCTACAATATGCTGCTTATAATTTCTTAACCAACCGTTTGAAACAAGATAATCCCCCTGTTTAATGAAATGATATATGCTTTCCTTGTTAAGGATTAGCTCGAAGCATTGTTCGAAGTTAATAAACTCAATCTTTCTATTTTGAGGAATCTCTTCTTTAAATCTTTTTTGACACAAACCTCCAAAGAATAAAACCCTTGAATACTGGTTTAATTCATCTGAAGTTAAATCTGGAAGTATTTTATCTTTATCAGGCCTTCTGCCACATGATGAGTTGTAAGTCATGAGTTTAACATCTGGATAATTACCAGTTTGAATAATATGACTTACTTCAGCTACTAATGAGTTGCAAACGAATATACATAGTTTATCTGTCATTGCTGTTTCTTAGTAATAGGATAGACTCCAAACGTTTGCACTGTTTCGGAAATAGTAAGTAGTACCTCATCAGGAACTTGAAAAGGTATTTCTCCATGATTATCTGATAAAATAAAACCTCCGCTAGGTGCTGCTTTTTGAATAATATCGCGAACAATTCTATGGGTTTCTTCCCGTGTCCACCTTCGCATTTCAACGCCGTTAAGGTTGCCCAAAACGGTTAACTTGTCTTTAAATGCATTTTTTATTACTCCAATGTCTTCATTTGAGCTAACTCCAACAACGGCTGTTCCTGTTTGAGAAACCAAATCTGAGATTGGCAAGCAATTGCCAGATGCAAAGTGCGTTGCAGTAGGTCCTTTTATTTGGGCAATGGTTTGTTTAGCAATCTGGAGACCTGTTTCAAGGTATAATTCTCTTGGAATAATCGTTGACGATGAAACAGGATCAAAATAACAAATAGCGGTTGCACCAGCTTCAAGTTGTGCATTTGCCCAATCAATACAAAACTCTTGGTTTACCTGCATTAGATGATTAAACATATCTTTGCGAAAGTGTATAATATCCAAATACTTTTCGAATCCTAGCTGTAAAACGGGTAGAGAAAAAGGAGACATAACCACTCCAATAATTGGAGTTTCACCTTTTGCTTTTTCTTTTAGCAGCTGAATGGATTTTAAAACTTTATGAAGTACTTTGGTGTCTTTTACTTTTGGTGCTTGTAAACAATTAATTTTTTCAATGTCCTTTATTAACGGAATACCTGAGTTTGGCGGACCATCGTCTGTGAAAATAACATCTCCACCAAAGGCTTCGGTTTCAAGAGGTGCATAAAAGAAAGGGTAAAGACAATCGGTATGGTATTTACTGTTTATTCGTAGTTGGCCTTCGGCCACATTCTCTCCTTTGGCAAAATAGTCCTTAATACTCATTCCGAGCTCTTTTGCTCCATGCATTGTTGCTAGAAGGAAAAGGGGAACTCTATCCGGCTCTTTATGTGAAAGGGTTGTGAGCACTCTCTCCATTGATGTCATATCTTTGGTTTTCATACACTTCCCTCCATTAGTTTATTTACTATTTCTAATGCCTCTGAGGAATCTTTGCCATATCCATCAGCACCCACCTCTTTCCATAGGTTATTGTCGAAGCGGAATGGAGCACCTCCAACAATAATCTTAACATCGGAATCCGATAGTTTACTTTTTAACTCCTTGATACGTAAAGCAGAAGGCAGCATCAGTACTGAAAGCAGAAGAATTTTTATTTTTTCTTTTTTTATAATGCCGACTAAGTTTTCGGAGGTTAATCCACCTCCAAGATCAGTCAGCTCAAATCCACTGGCGCGAAGTGTTGAATAGATTATACGTTTCCCTAAGAGATGGTAATCTTCAAACACAGCAATTGCCATTTTAGGTTGGTTTTTCCTATTTGGATCTGAAGGGGGGAGGATTTTCTCAATTATCTCTTCGCAAATAACCCCACTCATGTAAACCTGCGATAAAGCTAATTTACCCTCTTCCCAAGCTTCTCCAATTTTTTGTAAAACTTGCGAAATTAATTCACTTGCAATTTCAATAGGTGAACTTATAGATGTTGCATTTATGACTATGCTCTCAGCTTTTTCGTGATTCATGGTCAATAATGCTCTTTCTAAATCATTTATAATAAATTTAAATTTATCCATATAGTTGAATATTTGGAATTTAAATTAAGAATCACTACTAACCGACAAATCTAAACTTTGCCACAAAGCCACGAAGACGCTAAGATTAAAAAAATATATAAATATCAAATAATATGATACTTAGAACACCTTTGTGACTTTGAATTGTTTTAAAATGCACCCCAAACTGCCAGTTAATTTTATACTATCGTTGTCTTTTGTGGCTTTCAAGATGTTTCAAGTATTTTAGTCGTTCAATAGTGATTAAGAATATAAGATGCTTATAAAATTGATAAACAAATATATCCCATCTATTATTATTTAACTAATGATAATAAGTGATTTACATCATTGATCTATAGGCTATTTTATTGAAAATAGGCACTTTTAAGAACCTGTTATGCGATGAGAATTGAGCGAAGTTGAAGCCATATTTCAACTTCGCTCAGTGTGACTTCTAAATGAATTTTTATTTTTAATAATCTAATCGAAATCAGTGCCTATAATGTGAATGGCTACTTGATTTCAAACTCATCAGCATCAAGGTGAGCTGGGAATGAATTACGGAAGTTGATTACCTCTTGTAAATCTATATTTGCGGAAATAATCTGATTTTCATTGCGGTTTGCAAGGGTAATAGTTTTACCTTTGGGGTCAATAATTTGGGAATCGCCAGAATAACTAAAACCGCCTCCATCTTTCCCAACCCGATTACAGGCCACCACGTAACAAAGGTTCTCTATTGCGCGGGCAGATAGTAATGTGTTCCATACGGCACTACGTTTTTCGGGGAAATTAGCAACGATTAGAATCATATCGTAATCATTGCGGTTTCGGCTCCAAACAGGAAAGCGAAGATCATAGCAAACCAAAAGAAGTATTCTAAAACCTTTATAGTTAATAACAATGCGTTTATCTCCTGGATGGTACTGATTATGCTCCTCTGCCATGCGGAAAAGATGTCGCTTGTCGTAATGCTCAATTCTTCCATCGGGGTGGACAAAAACTAGGCGATTATAATACTTTCCTGAATCCTCAACAATTAAACTACCTGCCAATGCAACCTTTTTTGAGGTTGCTACCCTTTGCATCCATTTTACCGTTGGTCCAGGCCATTTCTCTGCCAAGTTCTCAGGGAGCATAGAGAAACCTGTGCTGAACATTTCAGGTAGAACAATTAAATCAACATTGTTCTCCAGGGTGCTTATCTTTTCATCGAACATCTCCCGATTTTTCGATGGCAATTCCCAGTATAGGTCGGTTTGAATGATTGAGATATTCATAGTATCTTTTTTAAGTTAGCGATGTCCATTGCAATGGCATTATTGTATTCGTTAATTAGCTGAAAAAGAATAAGGTTAATAGTGTTAAATTTATTATTGTCAATTAAAGATATTGGTAATAGCCCAGGTGATGTGCCGGTTAAGAATGCGCAATCGAATTCAGTTAACCTGTCAACAGGTAGAGGCTCTTCTTTCAACAAAATTTTCAGACTCGCTGAGATATTTAATACTACCTGTCGGGTAATACCCCCAAGCACCATATTCAATGGCGGGGTGTAAAGGGTGTTGTCTTTGATTAAGAATATATTTGAACGACTCCCCTCTGTAATTAATCCATTGCTATCAACAAGCAGTACTTCGTAGCAACCAGATTCGCTTATTATTTTATCAGCTAATTCTCTAAGGGTAGAGTTTTCAACCTTAGCGTTAGGATTATTGCGATTGGCATTCAATGTTCTTAGCGTTACACCATTCTCCCTTTGCTGTTGGGTTGGATAGCTGCTCGGAATGAAATAAATCAAGATGTCGAATGTAGTAGGAGTGCTATAAACCAGTGAGATGCGGATATTGTTTTCTTCTATTGGATTTGCTTCGAGTAATTCAATTATTTGTTTTCGAATAGATTGCTTATCAATAATTTCAAGGCTAAGCAAAGCTGTAGAGTTAATTAATCTATCGATATGGTGATTAAAAAATAATGGGGTAGATTTTTTAACCCTTATAACTTCATAAACAATTGGAGCATTTTCTGGGAATTGGTATTGAAAATCCTCAATGGGTTTAATTGCTCCATTTAAAGCAAAAAAGTTTTCGGTTAACCTAATTTTATGATCCATCGCATTACAATGTGCTTCATTGCTTCAAATGTAGTTATAATACTGATTGGATAAAATAAAGAGATTGAGAGAAGCGGATTAAATTATTCTGTATATCTCCATTATATTTTCTAAGATTTTATTGAAATCAATCTTTAAATCAATGAGTTTACCGCTTCGGACATCAAACACCCAACCATGAACTTTCACCCCACGTAACTTATAGGCCTTTTGAGCATCGGGGGTTTTGATGATATTGATGCACTGTTCCTGAACATTGAGTTCCACCAATCTTTTGTACTTCTCCTCTTCATCAATAATGGAATCAAGCTCCGTTTTATGTATCCGGTAAACATCGCGAATATTCCTAAGCCATGGGTTAAGTATGCCCAAATCGGCCGATTGCATTGCCGCTTTAACACCATTACAGTAGTAGTGACCACAAACAATAACATGCTTTACTTTTAGGTGGCTCACCGCATAGTTGATAACCGACATGGAGCTAAGGTCGGTATTGGGTACCATATTGGCAATATTGCGATGTACAAAAACATCGCCAGGTTGAACGCCCATCAGCTCTTCGGCGGTAACCCGGCTATCGGAACATCCTATATATAGATACTCAGGGTTTTGTCCGACAGAAAGTTTCTTAAAATACTCACAATCAGCACTTAATTTTTCTGCAATCCACTTGCGGTTATTGCTAAATATTCTTTCTATTTCCATGGTAAATGGTTCGATATGTTTTATATCAAAACGGGGCTGCTAGGTTTCAACCTTAATTGAATTTATCAAATTTACAAAATAATCAGCCTCAGTTGCCGAAGTGTAGCAGGTTTTTCCGATGCATATTTTAATACTTGAACTCTTCGATTCTAAACCATCTTCGGGAGAATAATGGTTCGAAATAGTTGGAAATACACTAGGATATATAACTCTCCGTTGAATCTGATTTAGCAACTCGATGCTTCTTGAAGAATCAATTGCTAAATGAACCGCTGGTAAGTACATTGAATTCATTAGCCTTGCCCACCCAAATACGTAGGGTCCACCATGTTCTAGCGATTCTGTAATATTGGCAAGCATTTGGTTCGACATGGCGGTGTACTCTACAGTACGCATAACTTCACCAAGCTCAAATAGGTTTTGAGCCATTATAGATCCAGAAGATGAAATAACCCCATCGGTTAAGTCCATTTTGCGGGCAATCAGATCGGTTTGATGCGATGGGGCGAAGAAGAACATACCTGAGTCAGCATCATAAAAATCTTGAATAACAACTTTTACAAGATTTTGCGCTTTAAGAATCAATTCTTGATTTAATGTAGCCCGGTAAACCGATATATAGGCTTTTATGAGATAAGCATAATCGTCGAGTAGCGCATCTACCGAAAGCCTCCCCTTACATAGGATTCGCTTTAACCTGCCATCGGAATAGTGATTGTTTTCGATATATTTTAAACAACTTATAGCAGCGTTTAGATAATTTGTACTTCCAAATGATACATATGAATCAATAAGAGCAGCGATAAGCATTCCATTCCATGAGGTAATAATCTTATCGTCAAGACTAGGCTTTACTCTAGTATTTCGAACAGCTATTAATTGTTTCTTTGCCCGTTCAATTCTATTCGTTGCAACCGTACAATCGATGGAGAATAGGCTTTTCAGGTGCTCCTTCGATGCGCTTCGGTTGAGCACATTACTGCCCTCAAAATTTCCTGCTGCTGTAACTCCGTAAGCTACCGAAAATAGCTCTGCATCCTCACCAAGAACGGCTTCAACCTCTTGCTTAGTCCATGTGTAGTAAGTGCCCTCTTCCCCCTCGCTATCGGCATCATACGATGAATAGAAGCCCCCTTGGTTCGACTTCATCTCACTTATAATAAATGAGATACTCTCTTCTACTACGCTTTTGTAAAGTTCGCTCTGATTCAAACGATAAGCCTTGGAGTAGAGCGATATTAGCTGTGCGTTATCGTAGAGCATTTTTTCGAAGTGAGGGATAAGCCATCCATCGTCAACCGAGTAGCGGGCAAAGCCTCCTCCAAGATGATCGTAAATACCTCCCGATGCAATTTTATCGAGGGTAAGCATTACAAAATCAGTAATATCCTTATCATGGGCATTAGCTCCGTATTCGAGCAAAAACTCCAATAACCCGGGCATAGGGAACTTTGGTGCTCCCTTAATACCACCATTCCTTGTGTCGAAAAGCCTTTTAAGCCGATTGGAGTAATCTTTAATGATGTTTTCTGGGTGTAATTCAGGTTCTCTTTTAAACCTAATTATTTCGGTTCCTACAATACTTTTAGCCAATTCGTCGGCAACATCGGTTATGCGGTTGGGGTCTTTCAGCCATGAGTCATTTAAGTTCTTTAATACGCTAAGCCAATTCTTAATCGTGAAATATGTACCCCCAAAGATGGGCTTGCCATTGGGTAGAGCAAAGCAGTTCAACGGCCAACCACCGCTACGGTTGATAATCTGAACGGCATTCATGTATATTTGATCGATATCGGGTCTTTCCTCTCTATCAACTTTGATATTTACAAAATGGGTATTCATAAACTCGGTAACCTCAGGATTGGAGAATGCTTCGTGCTCCATCACATGGCACCAGTGGCAGCTGCTATACCCTATGCTTACAAGCACAAGTTTCTTCTCTTCCTTCGCCTTGTTAAAGGCTTCATCGCCCCATGGATACCAATCCACAGGGTTATTTGCATGTTGAAGGAGGTAAGGGCTAGTTTCTATGGCTAATCTATTTGAAAAGGTATCCATCGTTTTTATTTGTAATACTCTGTTAACAGTTTTTATGAAGAATTGTTGATTAAACTGTAAAAATGAAGAATCGTATTAAAAAGAATCAAACATTTTTATTGTTACTTTGGGTTGATTATTTTTGGAATATTTTTTGAGTTTACAAACGAACAGTATGTTTAACAATAAATTTCATACAATGAAGCGTATTAAAACCATTCTAACCATCCTAATTATAGCTTTTTGCGCTAATGTTTTTGCCCAAGGTTATAAAATAGAGGTTCAAATCAATGGTATTAAAGATACTACCATTATGCTGGGTCACCATTTGGGAGAGAAGAAATACGTACAGGATACCGCCAAGGTTGACTCTAAAGGTTTTGCCGTTTTTCAGGGCGATTCAGCATTAAGAAGGGGTATTTACCTGGTTATTCTTCCGAACAAAACATACTTTGAGATCCTAATAAACGAGGATCAAAAATTTGGGGTTAAAACCGATTCAAATGATTATCTTGAGAAGTTAACCTTTACAAATTGTAAGGAGTGCAACGTGTTTGCCGACTATCAGCGATATTTGGTTGAGCAGCAAAAGACCATGTCGGCGTATCAGGATAGGTACAAAGCCGTTTCGGCTAAACCCGACTCGGTTAAGATCATGCAGGAAAAGATTAAGGACCTTGACAAGAAGGTGAATGAATATTGGAATAGCGTCATTAGCAACAACCCCAACTCTTTAATAGCCATTATTGTAAAAATGATGCTGCCTTTGCATATCCCCGAATTTGCAGTACCTATCAATGCTAAGAATGCCGACTCGTTGAGGTGGGTTATGGGTTATCAGTTTAATAAAACGCACTACTTCGATAATATTCCGTTAACCGATTCACGCTTGCTTCGTACCCCAATCCTCGAGCAGCGGTTAAATTCATTTTTCGATCGGGTTTTAATCCCATTGCCTGATAGCATTATCCCTGAGGTGTTTAAAATAATTGAAATCTCTAAAGGCAATAAAGAGGTATTTCAATACATGCTCTCCTTCCTCGGGAATAAATTTTCAACCTCGAATATCATGGGGTTCGATGCTATTTTTGTTGCCATTGCCGAGAAGTATTACTTATCGGGACAGGCATGGTGGGCTGATAAGAAGATGTTAGATAAAATTCAGGAGCGAGTAACCGCATTAAAGCCAAACCTTATCGGGAAGCAATGTCCAAACCTTTCGCTACCCGATATGTCGGGCGTTATAAGAAGGCTAAGTGATGTAAAAGCGAAGATCACGGTTCTTTATTTTTATGACTCAAATTGTAGCCATTGTAAAAAGGTAACGCCAGAGGTTAAGAAACTTTACGATATATTTAAACCCAAAGGGTTTGAGGTATATGCAGTTTATACTCAAGGTAATCAGCCTGAGATTGTGGAATACATCAATAAGAATAATCTAAACTGGATAAATGTTTGGGATCCTGCACAGAATTCAAAATTCAGAGACTTATTTGATATCTATTCTACTCCTGTAATCTATGTACTTGATGCTAAAAAGAAGATTATTGCTAAGAGGATTAGCGAGGAGTCGTTGAAGCAGATGCTGGAGTTGGAGTTCAAGTAATTTTTTTCTTTAATTAACGTGAGTTCGATTTAAGAAATGGTAGTAATACTCTAAATTGTAATTTGTTACAAGTTTATCATTTGGTATTGGAATGATGGAATATTGGAATAATGGGGTTTCTTCTAACTTTTCTCTTCCAATATTCCATTTTTCCATCATTCCATTTCTCCCCTCAAAGTAAAATACTGATAACATAGCACTTAAATTGTTTCTTACATCGAACTGACGTTAATTAGTCTTATTACCTGAATTGTAATCGGAAGACGGTTTTGACACTTGGTTTGGATTCAAACGTGATGCTTCCATTGTGTAACCTCATTATTTGACGTGAAAGGCTAAGTCCAATCCCAGAACCTGTTTTCTTGGTGGTGTAGAAGGGGATAAAGATATTTTCGGTAATGTCTTTCGGTATTCCAATTCCGTTGTCTTCGATCTCAATGAATAGATCGTTATCTGCTCTAAAAGACCTTACGTAAATGCATGGATTGTTTGTACCAGATAACGCCTCTATACTATTGGTGATAAGGTTAATAATTACCTGTTCCAAAAGATTACTATCGGCATTTATTGCTAGCTCATCATCCGTTACATCTAGCATTAGGCGAATATTCGACTTTGATACCTCAGCCTGCATCAGGGTTTTAATATTATCAAGAAATGATTTGATATTAAATTCCTGTTTTTCAGGTATAGGGATTTTTGTTAATTTTCGGTAATCATTGACAAAATTGAATAATCCATTGCTGCGCTTTTCGATGGTTTTTAACCCGGAACGGATTGATGAAATTTGATTATCAGTAACTGTAGTCAATGATTTCTGATTCCCTTTATCATCTTCTAACAACATCAGGCAGGTTTCAGTTAAAGATGAAATAGGGGTAACTGAATTCATAATTTCATGGGCCATGGTTCTAATTAGCTTATGCCATGAGTCGATCTCTTTTTGATCCATCTCCGAGGCGATATTGCTAAAGGTAATAAGTTTTAACTCTTTATTCATCACCTTAACCTTGCTAGCCTGAATTGATAAAGTATTTTTTTTATTCTCTATTTTGTATTCAAAAAGTTTTCGTTCAGAGGGCTCTATTGATTGGATAACCTTAGCTAGTTCAGGGTTTTTATAGGATAGTTTTTCGATTGACCCGAACTCATCAATGCCCGGAATTAAAAGTGCTGAACTATTGAAGAGCGTTATGTTTGAATCCTTATCAATTGCAATAATCCCTATTTCAATATGATCAATAATCAATTTGAGATACTGATATTGAGCCTCCTTCTCAATTTTGGCAGTAGATATCTCCTTTATAATTTCTTTAAATGCTTGATTCAATTCCTTGAACGATCCTCCTAGTGCCTCTTCTTTATTGGTAAAAGCTAAATCGGAATGATGAATTGACTGAAGAAACCTTGTGAGCTGACGATTTGATATATTGATAAAACGAATAATTTCATATAGCTGAATTATAAGAATAATACCGAACACCATAGTGCTAAAGAACTTACTTTCATTAGGAATTGTAAATCCAAGTACTATAAGGTTAATTAGAATTAAAATAACCCTTAGGTAGAGTTTAAATGAAAATCTTTTATAAACCATATTTTTCGAGCCTTCGGTATAAAGCATTTCTTTGGAGTCCAAGATCATTTGCAGCCTTTGTTACATTTCCATTATTCTTATGAAGAGCTTTCATAATAATAGTTTTCTCTATTTCATCTAGGTTTAAATTACCTCCACTTTCAGCTGCTTGTAATTCGTGGTTTTTTAACAAGAAATCGTCAATTACAATTTCATCATTATCGCAAAGGACAACCGCACGTTCCACTGTATTTTGAAGCTCTCTGATATTCCCTGGCCAACGATGTTTTGTAAGAAGTTTAAGCGTGCTTTTCTTTACTCTTATTCTAGGTTTATTGTATTTAGCAGAATATGTCTTTAGAAAATGCTCAGCAAGCAAAGGGATATCATCTAACCTTTCACGCAATGGAGGAACATGAACTTCAAATGTGTTAATACGGTAAAATAGGTCTTCCCTGAATTTCCCTTCGGCTACCATTTTCTGCAAGGGCATATTAGTGGCTGCAACTAGCCTGATATCAATAGGTATCTCAATATTTGAACCAACACGATTAATTACACGTTTTTCCAATGCAGAAAGTAACTTTGATTGAAGCGAGTAGGCGAGGTTACCAATCTCATCGAGAAAGATTGTACCTCCATTTGCTATCTCAAATCGACCAATTTTATCATCTTTTGCATCCGTAAAAGATCCTTTAATATGACCAAACATTTCGCTTTCAAAGAGGTTCTCATGTAATGCGCCCATATCGGCGCTAATGAAAACCTGATCGGAACGATCCGATTTGCGATGAAGCAATCTGGCTAAAAGCTCTTTGCCAGTACCATTCTCGCCCATTAGCAAAACATTAGCATCGGTTTTGGCAACTTTTTCAATAGTGCTTATTACTTTAACAATTGAATCAGAAACACCAATGATTTCCTGAAATATTTTGTCTAAATCAGAGCTTAGCGTTTTACGGGTATTTTCGAGTCTTTTGACGGTTTGTTTTGACTTTCGATACTTTAATGCCGATGATACAGAAGCCAATAACTTTGCGTTTTTCCAAGGTTTTAGTATGAAATCGAAAGCTCCTTTCTTGATTCCCTTTACTGCTAAATCAATCTCACCAAATGCAGTCATAAGTATTACTATGGTATCAGGACTTTGCTCTACTATCCTTTCAAGAAGGGAGATTCCTTCGCGACCGTCAGTTTTTCCCTTGCTAAAGTTCATATCAAGAAGAATTACATCAAAATCGGTTTTTTCGAATAACCTTGGTAAATTAGCAGGATTCGATTCGGTTTTAACACTATTGAATTGTTGCTCAAGGAATAGCTTTGCCGATGTTAATACATCTTCATCATCATCAACTATCAGAATAGATCCTTTTTCCACGGAAAAGTATTTAAAGTGCCTAAAAAATCTAAAGACCACAGTAATTTTAAATACTCGAAGTACTTTAGGCACTTCTTCTGGGAACAAAGATATAAAATTGCTTCAAAAACGAACACCTATTCGATACGAAAACGAACAATTATTTAATGGGCGTATTCTAATGTAAATAAGTTAATAGTATGAAAAACAAACGATTATTCTTTTTGGTTTTTCATTTGAACAATAAAGATTAATGATTTGTAAATTGTAATCCTTAATTTTCATATTATGATTAGAAATTTAATAAAAATAACTCTTAGATCTACAAAGAAGACCTTCGGTTTTTCATTGATAAACATTCTTGGATTAGCTATCGGTATAGCGTGTAGTGTTCTAATAATGGTTTTTGTTTGGTATGAGTTAAGCTATGATAAGTACAACGAAAAAGCTGATAGAATCTATCGAATTGCTCAGAAAGCGCTAATTGGAAATACTCAGATTAATCAAACATGGACTCCTGCACCAATGCCTGCTGCGTTATATAAGGAGTTTCCTGAAATTGAAGCGGTGACAAGAATATGTAATGCTGGTAATCAGAATGTAAATTGCAATAATAAAGTTTTTATCGAAAAGCGTGTGTGGATTGCGGATTCATCGCTGTGCGATGTTTTTACTTTTCACTTTATCAAAGGTTCTTCAAAGAATGCATTAAATAAACCGAACAAAGTAGTTATAACAGAGAGCACGGCTTCTAAGTATTTTGGAAAGGATAATCCAATTGGAAAGATGCTAACTATGAGTGATAATGAAGGAACCACGAATTTAGAGGTTTCGGCAGTTATTCAAGATATTCCAGAAAACTCACATTTTCATTTTGATTTTGTTGTTTCTATGGTTTCATTTAAAGGCTTATATGATTCTCAGGAATGGTTCAATAATAATTTCTTCACATATCTTGTACTTCAAAAAGGCTTAAATGTAAAAGAGTTTGAAGCAAAGATTCCAGCATTTACCAATAAATACTTGTTTGATGGTAAATATGAGGAAATGAAAGCGAAACGCAGCGGGTATTGGGAAATATACCTTCAGCCGCTACTCGATATTCATCTAAATTCAGATATTACAGGTGAGTTTGAGCCCAATGGACGAAAATCTTACGTCTATATTTTCTTTGTGGTAGCAATTATTATTCTGCTGATAGCCTGTATAAACTTTATGAACTTAAATACAGCCAAGTCATCCGCCAGATCGAGAGAGGTTGGTGTTCGAAAAGTGGTTGGGGCAAAAAGAAGATCGCTTATCATTCAATTTATTGGTGAATCAATTATTATAAGCTATATCGCTTTGATTATAGGTATGGCTATCGCTGAGACGCTTTTACCTCTATACGGCAATCTTGTTGGACGCCATCTGGAGATTCACTATTTCAATAATTACTATGTTTTACCACTTCTAATTCTGCTTGCTACATCAGTTGGTATTATTTCTGGTAGCTATCCAGCTTTTTTTCTATCATCATTCAAGCCAGTAAATGTTCTAAAAGGAAAACTAAGAGGAGGTGCAAAGTTACCTTGGTTAAGGAACACGCTAGTTGTTGTACAATTCACGATATCGGTTATACTTATTGTTGGTACGTTGCTGATCTATAAACAACTTAATTATTTACAGAATGAACGATTGGGTTTCGATAAAGAACAAGTGATTGTACTAAGAAATCCTTTTGCCTTGGGTAATAATAGCAAGGTATTTAAAGAAGATCTTAAGAAATATGAAGGAATAGAAGACATAACCTTTTCAACTAGAATTCCTGGCAAAATGTTCAATAATATGGGTTATGGAAGTGATGGTAAAGAAAGTTTCACCCTTAATCTATGTGCTTGTGATCCTAGTTTTATGAATGTGATGAAACTCGAAATTATAGAGGGTAGGTTCTTTTCAGATGATTTTTTAACCGATACATCAGCTGTAATAATCAATGAATCAGCGGTTAAACTGTTAGAATGGAAAGATCCAATTGAAAAAATCATTAACGATTATGGCCGCAAATCTAACAAATTCAAAGTTGTTGGCGTTGTAAAGGATTTCTACTATGAATCGAAACATCAAAAGGTTCGACCAATGGCTCTTTTCAAGTTGAATGGTTTATATTCATGGCCTGCTAGCTACATTTCAGTTAGAATAAAGCCTAACAAACTTGTGGATGTAATAAAATATTTAGATCTGAGCTGGAAGAAATATGCTAGAGGCCTGCCCTTAGAGTACTTCTTCTTGAACGAAGAGTACGATATTCTCTATAAAAACGAGAAACAGACTCAACAACTTTTTATTGCATTCTCTGTTTTGGCTATATTTATTGCTTGTTTAGGACTTTTAGGTTTATCGTCCTATATAGCAGAGCAGCGAACAAAGGAGATTGGTATTCGGAAGGTAATGGGTGCTTCAGTTTCAACAATTACCTACATTCTCTCTGCAAATTTTACAAAATGGGTTTTAATTTCTAATATTTTCGCATGGCCTATTGGTTACTACCTAATGACCAAATGGCTTGAAGATTTTGCTTATAAGGTTAGCATAAGCTGGTGGATGTTTGCCTTAGCAGCCTTGCTTTCAATTGTAATAGCATTAGTTACGATTAGCTATCAATCTATAAAAGCGGCAACACGAAACCCGATTGAGAGTTTGAGGTATGAATAGATGATTGAATTAAACAAAGGAATCAGGGTCTTAATTAACTCTGATTCCTTTGATATATCAATGTATAGTAAAATTTTATTTTTTTTGCAAAACTTGAATTAACACTACTTTATTGTTAAAAACTCCGAATGGCACGAATATAGTTGCCATAATTTTTAGTGCTTAAATTTTGTGCTCCATCATTAAAAGATTGTTTCCATGCGTAGTACTGAAAACTTCCACTGTTTTCAGATGAAGTCCAATAGTAGTTATTTACAAAACCTCCAATAGCTGCTTTGTTTAGGTATAGTATGTTTAGCTCATCTTTACTTGGTAAATACCAATCACTATAACCATTCAATACTAAATCTCCGCATAATCTTGCTGCGATTCCTGCGGTTGAACAGTTTGCCATAATATCTACCGTATTTTGATTACCTGTGCCTAAGACAGTACGTTCAACACCCATTGTAGCGGTTCCGTTACAACCCCATTCTGCACTTGTACTTTGATCGCTTGGCGCTGCGATTAAACCGTGCTGAACATTAACATCATAACCTGGGTCACCTGGTTGTAAAATATAAGCTACTTTACCTCCTTGATAGTTTTCACCAATAGCAATTATTGTTTTTGCAGAAGTACCATCATAATTCTTCCATTCGGTACCATCATGATAATTTGGTTTCTTAGTAGTTGTATTATAAACTATTAATCCTTCTACGGGAGCTAATGCATCTCTTTGATCTTGGGTCATTCGAGGAGGTAAAAAACCTTTTGTTGTACTTGAGATTTCAAGTGCAGAAGAAGCACTTGGAGTTGCAGTCCCAATTCCTTGTTGTGAAACATTAACAATTGTTTTATTTCCAGCATCAGTTCCTTGAGTCAGAACATTTGCAAGGTTTTGAGTCTCATTTGTGAGATAATTTGGCGTAAATCTTACCCATTTTGTACCGTTGAAATGCAATAAATCATTTGTGGCAGCACCTAAAAAATCGAAATCTGCGATGCCATAACCTGTTAATGTTGTTGGCTTATTGGTTAAATTGTTAAAATGTAATTGTGATGAACCGCTGGTTTGCATGTTACTTTTTGTATAATAGTTTGTAGAAGCGGCTGTCCATAAAGGATCGGTTTCGTTTAGAGTTCCAGTAAGACTTTCAGCTGTTTTAGCATGCAATGCAAAAGGAACGCTAAGCAATTGGCTTGTACCTGTAATGGTATAGTTAGTACTTCCCATTGGATCGGTTTCGGTTTTAATTAAGTATGGTCCATTTGCCCAGTTAATGGTGCTAAACCCTGTGCCCCCACCAATCTCAATGGTTACTAATCCATTTGTATTTGTAGTTGGTGTTTGAGTTTCGGTGTAAACTGCTGTACCGCTTGCTGAGCCTTGGAGTATGCTAATCCTCATGCCTACGGCATGGTTAGCTACGAGTTGATTGCTACTATTTCGGATTACCGCTTGATAGCTCATTTTTTCAGGGGTTTGTGCACAAACTATAAAAGCTATTAGTGATGCTACTATAAGTGTAAATATCTTTCTCATAATGCTTATTATTTTTAATGTTTATATTTCTACTCTAATTGTTCCCGATACGCTTTGCTATCGGGACTAATTCGACTACGTGTATTTGAAAAAAACACTGTCTCATTGAGTTTTAATGATTTTAAATGTTTTTACTTCGTTGTTACCATTGGTTACTTTCAGGAAATAAATTGCAGGTACGAAGTTTACCATAGCAATACTGGTCTCTGTACTTTCAACCATTTTGCTTTCTATTAGTCTTCCATTCATATCGTATAGTAGATAGCTAATTGAATGAATGCTGAGCGTAGTCGAAGCATCAACCTTTAATATTAGAAAATCGGTTGTTGGATTTGGGTAAGCCGAGCAGAATAGGTTAATATCATTGCCTTCGTCAACGCTAGTAATAGTGGTTATCTCAAAGGGTTGTTGTGCTCCAGTAGTAATAGTTCCATCGGTACTGCTTTGAGTTAAATAAAATACTTGTCCTGCTGAATAGCAAACAGAACCTCCACTTCCAGATGCAATACCCCCGGTTACTATTGGACTTTCCTGTGCAATCACAGTTCCTAATCCAAAAGAATAAAGGAATAATAGTAAAATGTGTTTTTGCTTCATATAGATTTGTTTTATGGTTAATAAACTATGAAGCAAAGGAAATCTAGAATCATGAGTAAGCTTGTCACCCATGTTCCAAATACTAACAGATATGTTTCAGAAGTTATAAGTTATTATGAAATAGTTAGATAAGTAATTAGAAAGCATGTTTATTTTTTCTCATTTCCTGTATATTCGGAAGGAGAAACACCGAATAGCTCTTTAAAATTCTTAGCGAAGTAGGATAGGTTGTTGAATCCAGTTTGATAGGCTATTTCCGAAACATTTCCAGCATTGTGTTTTAGTAACTGGGCTGCACGTCGAAGTCGTATATTGCGTATAAATTCGGTGGTTGATTGGTTCGTAATCGCTTTTAATTTTCGATGTAGGTTTGTGCGACTCATGCCCATATCGGAACAGAATTGGGTAACCTCGTAGTCTGAATCATCCATGTGGGCTTCGATATGCTCTATTGCTCTTTGCAGAAGTTTTTCATCCAAACTGGAAATGGAAATTTCTGAAAGGTTAAGTTCGGGCATCTTACATAACTTATCTCGCAATAGTTGTCGAGTAGTAAATAGATTTTTTATGCGTAAGCTAAGTTCTTTTACACTAAAAGGTTTTGAAAGATATTCGTCTGCACCAGTTTCTAATCCTTCAATTATATGCTCTTGTGACACTCTAGCTGTAAGAAGAATTACAGGTATATGTGATGTTCGTTCATCGTTTTTAAGTTTAGTCGTCATTTCAAGGCCATTCATTTCAGGCATCATAACATCTGAAATAATTAGGTCAGGAATTGTTTCTAAAGCCTTTTCTAATCCTATTTTCCCATCCTGAGCCTCAATTACACGATACTTCTTATGAAGATTACTTGAAATAAAATGACGTAGATCGTTATTATCTTCAACAACCAAAACTAGGTCAGAATCGCTATCGGATTGAGGTTTAATCTCTTCTATAGTATTTTTAATTGAATCAACAGGATGTATAGGTTTTTCAAAGATAAAATCAGTTGTTTGCTCGATTGAGTCAATATCATTTGAGAATTGATAGATAAGAGGCAATTTCACAGTAAAAATTGTTCCCTTCCCTTTTTCACTTGCTGCTTCTATATCTCCTTGCATTAGTTGGACTAGCTCTTTAACCAATGCCAAGCCAATACCGCTGCCCTGGTAAAGTTTATTCGAATGGGTTTCGGATTGGTAGAACAGCTCCCAAATTTTAGATAATTCAATGTTATCAAGCCCTTCACCGGTGTCAGAAACGGTAATTGAATATTTATCTACATCTTTATTCAACGTTAATGTCACTGTCCCGTGAGTGGGAGTGTACTTAAATGCATTTGAGAGCAAATTGACAATGACTTTTTCGAGTTTATCAGCATCGAACCATCCATCGCAATTATAATCGATTTTATTATAGTTGAAAATGATTCTCTTGTCTTGTGCCCATGAGCTATAGGATGATGCAAGCAAAGTTACAAACTGACTAATATTCCCTTTCTGAAGGGATAGGCGCATTTTACCCTTTTCGAGTTTCGAAATATCGAGAAGTTGATTTATTAAATCGAGTAGGCGTCGCGAATGACGCAGCATTGTTTCATAGATGGTTTTATCCTGACCGTCTTGTGATTCTCTTTCGTAAAGTACCTCAAGATTACCTACAATTAAGGTTAGTGGTGTTCGTAATTCATGTGAAATATTAGTATAGAAACGGTTTTTAAGCTCATCTAATTCATGGAGTTTTTGATTTTTTATATCAATTTCTTCCTTTTGTTTTGAAAGTTCAGCACTGGTTTTCTTAATAATTCTATACTGTCGATAAATTAAAACAATTAACGCTATTACTAGTATAGCAAATAATGCAAGCCCAAGCATAATAAGTTGCTGCTTCTTAACAAGTGTTTGCTGGGTAATCAGCTCTTTCTCTTTCTTGGCAGTTTCGTATTTAACGCTCATTTCTGCCATCTGCCTTTTAGAGTTTTCTTTATTAAGGTAATTGCTTAAGTGTACTGCAATACTTAGCCTCTCCCTCGATTGCTCAAATCTCTTTTGAATAGAATCTATCTTTGATAATCCTAAAAGTGCATCATGTCGTACTTCAATTAAATCGAGTTTTTTAGCAAGTTCTTCACTTTGGATAAGGACTTTTTCTGCATTTCTGATATCATTACCTGCAATTAACGATTTACCATAACCTAATAAAGCTGAGGCCTTGTACTGCTCTCTACCAGATTGATCGGCAAAAAGGATTGCTTTTTGAAAATAGTGATCAGCGGAGTCTTTGATTCCCTGATTGAAGAATAAATCACCAATTCGATCGTAAGTAAGAGCAAGGCTAGAAATATTACCAAGTTTACTCTTAATTGAAATAGCCTCTCTAAAGAAATACTCAGCATCTTTATATTGTTTCCTCGATGAGTAAAGATCTCCAAGGTTATTATAAATAATCGCTTGCTCTAATAAGTACCTTCTCTCTTTAAAGATATTAAGCGATCTTAGGTAATAGTTTTCGGCAATACTATCCATTTGGATAGTATGGTATATATGAGCTAAATCGTTTAAACAGTATGCGATACCCTCTTGATTTCCTCTTTTCTCTTCAACTGCTAGTGAACTTAAAAAATTATCGAGAGCAAGAGGATATTCGTTCTGACTAAGGTATATATTGCCAATATTATAAAGTATCCATGACTCATGAGCTTGGTTCTTATACTCACGAGCCATTGATAAAGCTTTAAAATTGTATTCTTGGGCTTTTTTAAAATCCCCAAGATTATAGAACGATACACCTAAAAGTGTATAGCATTTAATTGTTTCAAATGGAACTCCAATAGATTCAAATATTCTTAATGATTTCCGGAGTGTAGTTAGTGATGTAGAATCAGTAAAGAATCGAGTTTGGCAACCCCCAATTATTGCCAAAGCAATCGCTTCTTCCTTCTTTTTTCCTGTTTTTTGAGATAGTATAATTGCTTTGTTAGCATATTGAATTGCAAGAGAATCATTTGAACCGGTCAGTTCCTCTGCAATTTGATTATAGATAGTTATTTGCTCCTCTGTACTAGCCTTTGTTACTTTCTTAAGCAAACTATCAACTTTGTTAGTAGCAAAAACGGTGTGAATGACTAACAAAAAAATAATGAAAGTTGATATTAAAACCTTTTTGAAAACCATGTGGAATTTGATTGTAATATTTTGATATATATTCATTTAGATTAATGTATAGTTGTTTTGATAATAAATCAATCTAAACAAAAATAGCTAAAATCAATCATTTACTAAAGCAAAAACCCTGTTGGATGTTTATGTTCGAACAACAGGGTTTTGATAATAGGAAATGTCTAAATCTAATAAACATTCAAATCAATTTCATTTCCATCAATGAATGTAGCAATCTTGCCCATCTTCTTTTGAATTATCTTGAAATGATGCTCATCCTCTGGGGTAATGAATGAAATGGCCTCGCCAGAAGATTCGGCTCTTCCCGTTCGGCCTATTCTATGAACGTAGTCTTTAGGGGATCGGGGTAATTCGTAGTTTATTACGCAAGGCAAAAATTTTATATCAATACCTCTAGCCATTAAGTCCGTTGCCACCAAAACTCTAATTTTCCCTGCTTTAAATAGGCTTAAAGCGGCTGTTCGTGTCCCTTGGCTTTTTTTACTGTGTATTGATGAAGCATTGATACCGTTCTTGTTTAGCTTATCAGCCACCATATCGGCACGATGAACCGTTGATGTAAATACCAATACTTGTTCCAAATCGTTATGTATGATTATGTAACGTAGCAAAGGCCCTTTTCTTTCTTCAGGGATACGGTAAGCTGTCTGCTCAATTAAATCCAAATTGGTAATTTCTTCATCAACCTTAATGACAAGTGGTTCATGAAGTAGATTCTTGTTTATGGTATTTATATCATTGCTAAGCGTTGCGGAGAATAAAAGGGTTTGGCGTTTTGCAGGTAGAAGTTCAAATATTTGAGTCATTTCCTCTTTAAATCCAAGGTTAAGCATCTTGTCGGCTTCATCTAATACCAATACTTGAACAGCCGATAGCGAAACTGCTTTTGATGATATTAACTCCAACAACCTACCGGGGGTTGCAATTAAGATTTCTACTCCCTGTAATTCTATCATTTGGGGATTAATGGACACTCCACCATGAACGGCTAAACATTTTGTTTTAGCAGGAAAATAGTTTCCAAAAATGTTAAAAGCATTATTTATTTGGATGGCGAGTTCCCTTGTTGGTACAAGCACCAATACTTTTACATGCCTGTTCTTCGAAGGTGTTGATTGATGCTGAAACTGTTCTAAAATAGGTAGAACAAAACTTGCGGTTTTACCCGAGCCGGTTTGTGCAATACCAAGAATATCTTTTCCATTTAGAATAGCCGGAATAGCCTCTTTTTGTATTGGAAAGGGTGTTGAGTATTTTTGTTCAGCAATAGCTTTTAGTAGGGATGAGGATAAACCAAGGGTTGAAAATGGCATAGGTATAAGTTTTATTTAAAAATCATTATTGATTGAGAACAAATCTAAATTCAATAGGTCGCAGCGATGCTGCTAGTTATAATATAATCATCTACTCTACAAATAGTTCGCAGCGATGCTGCTTTTAAAGTCGCAGAGCGATGACCTATTTGTAGTAATTTTTATTAAACCGAAAATCAAGCCCTGTTAGGCCTGCCTGCCGCCTGCCTGCCGGTAGGCAGGGTAGGCAGGGGTGACCTATTTATTAAATGTAGTAATATCAGGTATTTCATGAAATATGTAAAAATTTAGTCAGTCAGTTGTGTTTATAAATACGTTTCAGGATGCAAATATAGGTCTTAAAATTATACTTCTTTTATATCGTATATTTGTAGCCAATTAGAAATAATTCTATTTCTAAAACTAATCTGAAGCCTAATAAATCCAACTTTTTTAATATGACTCACTCTAAAATACTATCGCGTTTTAATATTACTACGTTGAACGACATGCAGAATGAAATGCTTTCAGCAATTCATAAGCCAAATGATGTCGTTTTAATTTCCCCAACAGGTTCAGGTAAAACTATAGGTTTCTTATTGCCTATTTTACAACTTTTGGATATTGATAAAGTTGGAGTTCAAGTTTTAATAATTGTACCAACACGAGAATTGGCCATACAGATTGAGCAGGTATTTAAACAAATGGGTACTGCTCATAAAATTAATTGCTGTTATGGTGGTCATGCTGTTCGTATCGAAGAGAATAATTTACAGCATCCCCCAGCGATTCTGGTTGGCACTCCGGGGCGGTTGGCACACCATTTACGACGTAAAAATTTAATATTAGATGATACTTCAATACTAATACTAGATGAGTTTGATAAATCCTTAGAATTCGGATTTAAGGATGAGATGGAATACATTGTTCAGCAATGTAGAAGCATTAAAAAAAGAATCCTTACCTCAGCAACGGCTTTAAAGGAGATTCCCGATTTTGTCGGTGTCAATGATTTTGTAGAGTTAAACTATACTGTTGGTCAACTAGAGTCAAAGTCAACTTTATCTATTAAATCGGTTCGTGTAAAGGGCGATGATAAGCTCGAAGCGTTAATGCTTTTACTTGGCCATATTAAATCACAGGCCACACTTGTTTTCTGTAATCATCGGGAGGTTGTTAATAGAATTTCAGATCAATTGACCCGAAACAAGGTGGATCATGGTTTTTACCACGGAGCCCTTGAGCAAATTGATAGAGAGAGAACGCTGATTAAATTTAGAAATGGAAGCACTAATATTTTAATAACTACAGATTTAGCCGCTCGCGGCTTGGATATTCCTGAAATCGATGCTGTGATTCATTACCAACTACCAGCCACCGAGGATGTGATGATTCATCGAAATGGGCGAACAGCCCGTATGCATTCAGATGGAACGGTCTATTTTTTATTAGATGTCGATGATTATTTACCTCCTTTTGTTGAGGTTGTACCTGAGGAGGAAGAACTTCCCCAAACATTGAATCTACCTAAACCATGCGAGTGGAAAACCCTGTATATTGGAGCAGGTAGGAAAGATAAAATCAATAAAATGGATATTGTAGGAATGTTAATACAAAAAGGGCGATTACAAAAAGATGAATTAGGAAAGATTGAGGTGTTAGACCATTCGGCTTATGTGGCTATAAAAAGAAGTAAAATACAAACGACTCTTCAGCTAATAAAGGATGAGAAAATAAAGAATAGAAAAGTTAAGATGGAGATTTCGAACTAATTGACTATTCATAAACGGACAAAATATAATAAATCATATTTTTATATCTTTTATGATAGGGTAAAGTTTATAAACAGGTATCTATATTATTTGGTTAACCACCTATACAAAATGGTAACTTATTATCTATAAACAGAATATAAAATCTAACACTAAAAAAAGGAGATGTAATCATGAAAAAATTAATTAAAATTAAATGGATATTTATTTTATCCGTATTTGTATGTCTTACAATTAACATTGGAGCACAAACCAACTTTATCTACGGTAAGCAATTTGGTTCAGATAAGGATGCTGTTGCCTATAATCCTGTAGCTGATAAAAATGGGAATGTATATATAGCTGGAGATACTAAAGGGGCTCTTGCTGGTCAATTTTTTGGCAAAACAGATGGATTTGTCTCAAAATACGATAGCACTGGAAATACTATCTGGACTAAGCAATTTGGAACTGGTGAAGACGATAGAATTAACTGGTTAGCTCTAGATCAAATCGGAAATGTATATGTAACTGGTTATACAAAGGGTGTGGTCAATGAGAAGAATTTTGGAAAGGAGGATATAATAGTTGCTAAGTTTGACATGAATGGAAATATTGAATGGCAAAAACAATTTGGCAGCGATAGCACGGATATTGGAAATACGTTATATGTTGATATTAATGGGAATATTTATGTAGTAGGAGCAACCAAGGGAGCATTTGATAAATTGTCTTTTGGTGGCGTGGATGGCATTATCTTAAAACTAGATAATAAAGGCAATAGCATTTGGAGGAAGCAATTTGGAACCCCAAAGGGTGATGAGTGTCAAGGAATAACAGGCGATAGCGAATTAAATATATATATTTGCGGATATACTTTTGGCGATATAGCAACCCAAAACAAAGGTAGTTTGGATGCATTTGTAGGAAAGTTCACTGATAAAGGTGAACCAGTAAAACTATTTCAGTTTGGAACAGCTGCATTTGATATGGCAAGCCATATTATGTTAGATAAGGAGCAGAATATTTATATCGGAGGTAGCACAGGTGCTGATTTGAATGGTAAAAATCAAGGTGAAGGGGATAGTTTTTTATCTAAGTTAAACAAGAACTTTGAAATGGTTTGGACACAACAATTTGGTACAAATAAATGGGATGGAATTAACGGAATTGCTTTAAATGAACAAATATCTGGAAATATAGTTGTAAGTGGATGTCAGCACTGGCCAGCTTGTCAATCATTTATTCGAATATTTACGAAAGACGGCGGTTTGGTATGGGCTAATAATTATATAGCGAGCAGTAAAAACGGAGGAACTTGTGGCAAAGGAATTTGCATTGATAATAAGGGAAATATATACCACTCCGGAAATACAGGAGGTAATCTTTTTAAAAGTATCGACAAGCCAGAAGGACATGATATATTCTTAATAAAACTTAGTATGGATAAAGACCAAATGAATCATTAAATTGAGAAAATCAATCAGAAGATAATTTTAAAAGGGAAAGGCGATATAATGATCTTTCCCTTTTTAGCCCCCAGAAAAATCTTTTCATTGCAAGATTTCACAAAAACTCATTCACTAATCAAATAAATATGGGTTCAATGTTCTCAAACCCCTACATCTGGATTGTTCTATCATATTTTGCTTTAGTTATTGGTATTTCGTTTCTTACCAAAAAAATTGCTTCCAAATCCTCATCCGATTATCTTGTTGCAGGGCGAAATCTGGGTGTACTTGTCTGCGCCATCGTTGTTGCTGCTGAATGGCTTGGCGGGTTAAGTACAATTGGCGTTAGCGAAAAGGCCTTTCATACCATGTCGCTTCAACCAATACTATACAATATTTCTACGGCTATTGGCATGCTTATTCTTGGTTTTACCCTTGCCAAGCATTATCGAGAAAAGAAAGTTCATACAGTAAGCGAAATGATTGAAAGTATATTCGGCAAAAAAGCAAGAACCATTTCTGCAGTCGCTTTCCTTATCGCTTTTATTACCCTGGCTTACGTTGAGCTAACCACTTTCTCTCATGTTCTTGCGCCTATATTTCATATTAACTGGACATATGCGGTTATAGCAGGTGCAATAATCACAACAACCTATATGTATGTTGGAGGTATGCACGCCCTAACAATTGTAGCAATCATTAACCTAATTGTTCGTTATGTAGGCATCGGAATAGCGGTAATAGTTGGAATAATTGCAATTGGGGACATGTCCATTCTGTCAGAAAAATTGGTAGCAATAGGAGCACCTCATAGCTACTATAACCCTTTCAGCGTAGGCTGGACCGCAGCATTCAGCTTAATCCTTGGAGGTATTCTAGGCGGAATGGCCGCTCAGGCAAGTATTCAGCCAATTTTCGCAGCAAAGAACCCCGTAACCGCTAAGCGTGCTGCAATCCTATCGGCCCTATTCATTGCACCCTTTGGTATAATGACCGCCTATCTTGGACTTATGGCTCGTAGCGGAATTTTCATCGACCCAGCTTCAATTGTTGATGCTAAGGAGGTTCTTCCAACTCTTCTGATGACTCCAACATTTATTCACCCCATTTTAGGTGGTATCGCTTTAGCAGCAATACTTGCGGCAATACTATCGACCATTGGCCCTGTTAACTTTGCTATTGTAACAATCGCTACTAAAGATATCTACCAAGGCTTAATCAATAAAAATGCAACCGATGAGAAAATCATCAAAATTGCTCGACGCCTAGTAATACTTGTAAATATTATTACCGTTCCATTGGCTATTTTTATTCATGGAGCAGTTCTTGATGCCGGCTATTTTTCCTATTCAATAAGAGCTATTGGAGCAATTGTTATACTATTGGGTATTTATAAGTTAAACTGGATATCTCGGTACGCAGCCCTATTTGCTTTTATAGGAGGAACTCTTGCTATCCTATTCAGCCTTCTTGCTCGAAAGATGGAGTGGTTTGATATTGATAAAACCTACGCAAGCATTATTGCCACTATATTTTTCATTTTAGTTGGGAATATTTATTCAAAGTATAGAGCACGTAAAGAGAAAATATTTTAAGCCTAACCTAATGTTTTTTATGTTTTTAAACTTAAATTAGCTATCCCATATTGGTTCGATTATTTAACTTTTGTATTTAAAAAAAATTTAGTTTTACAGGGTTAATTTTAAAATAGTAAAGATTAATGAATCAATGTCGTTAAGGGATTTAACGCTAGCATGTCCTACGGACTATGCTAGGTTAATAAACCTTCTAACCCCTCATGGCGGGGTGGAAGAGTTGATTTAAAAAACGCTAAACGACATTGATTAATGAATTACTAAATTTCTTAAAATAAAAGAATAGTAGTTTCTAGTAAAGTAAAAATACTAATCCCTAAAAAATAATCTCTATGGCCAAAAGAACAATCGTAGCCATGCCCGGTGATGGCATTGGAAAAGTTGTATTAGATGAAGCTATTCGCGTGCTGGATGCAGCCGGTTTCGATGCTGAATATGTTAATGGTGATATAGGATGGGAATTCTGGTGTAAAGAAGGTAATCCCCTTCCCGATCGTACCATTAAACTACTAGAGCAACACAAAATTGGTCTTTTTGGTGCAATAACCTCAAAACCAAAAGATAAAACCCTAACTGAATTAGATCCTAAATTAAAAGATAAAGGATTCACATACTATAGTCCAATCGTAACCATGCGTCAAAAATTCGGTTTGGATATCTGCATGAGACCATGTATAACATTACCCGGTAACCCTTTGAACTTTATACGCCGTAATACAAAAGGTGGCAGCGATGAGCCTGTTGTTGATTGTATGATTTTCCGTCAAAACACTGAAGGATTATACGGTGGTGTAGAATGGACAAATCCTAACGATCAGGTTTATGATACATTCATGACCCATCCACGATTCAAAGAAAATTTTGCTTGGTGCCCAAGACCAGAGCTAGCCATTTCAACCCGAATTGTAACAAAAAAATATTCAACACGAATTATTAAAGCTGCTTTCGAATACGCTAAAAAACGTGGGTTCGATAAGGTTACGGTATGCGAGAAACCCAATGTTATTCGCGAAACATCTGGAATGATCCTGAAAATTGCTCAGGATATGAGTAAAAACGAATATCCAAACATCAGGGTTGAAGATGTTAATATCGATGCAATGATGATGTGGCTTACCAAAAACCCCGAAAACTATCATGTAATTGTTTCAGAAAATATGTTCGGTGATATAGTTTCCGATGCATTCGCAGGTTTAATTGGCGGATTGGGTTTTGCAACGTCAGCACAGTTTAACCCCGAAACAGGGGTTTGCGTTTTTGAACCAACTCACGGTTCTGCACCTAAATATGCTGAACTAAATCCAAGTATTGTAAATCCAATTGCAATGATCCTTTCAGCGGTTATGATGCTTGAGCACATCGGTGAAGATAAAATTGCAAATCGCATTAAAGATGCAGTTTTAAAAGTTATCGCTGAGGGTAAAGTAAGATGTTACGATATGATGAAGATGAGCGGCAAACAAGAAGTATTAAGTAATGGTGCTGCTTCAACAACACAAATGGCAGATGCAATTATAGCCAAACTAAAATAATGAACTCGATACAAGAAAGTATATTAGAATACTAATTATCTGTAGAACATTAATATTTATTGACCTTGGAATATTGGAATAATGGAATAATGCTGTTTCTTCACACTTTTTTCATCCAATATTCCATCTTTCCATCATTCCAAATAAAATCTATGAAAACGCAGATAGCTATGTTATTTAATAAATCATTACATTGATCTAACAGTATTAATATATGGCCTTATCTTTCTACCTTTGAAGTCTAAGGCCATTTTTCATAACCATTAACTAGGAAAAACCATGATGAAAATTGACATTGAGCCAAAATTCATTGAGCAAGCCAAGCAATTATGGCCAGAACTTGAATGGATCAAAAATAGTGAGTTGAAAGAAAAAACAACTCGTACTTGGGCATTAGCCCTTCAAAAAAGTGTATTAACTCCAGAAGATTTAAACACTATTCCATTTACTTTGCTTTGTGGCCCTGACTTGAAGGTTACCTTTATGGGACATAAACGTGCAGTGGTTCATATCGCAAAGGATTGTGGCGATCAGATGAACAAATTCTTCAAAACAGATCTTCCTGTGAATATGGATGTACTTATCGCAGGTGCAATCCTTGCCGATGTTGGAAAACTTCTTGAGTACGAAATGAAGGATGGTAAATCGTTTCAAGGCTCCTATGGTAAGTATCTTCGTCACCCTTTCTCTGGGGTCTCCTTAGCTGAAATGTGCGATGTACCACCTGCTGTATGCCATATCATCGCTACTCATGCTGGTGAAGGCGATATGGTTAAGCGTACCACAGAGGCATTTGTTGTTCACCATGCCGATTTTATGACCTTTGAGCCATTTAAGGATAGGCTGAAACTTTAGGTTGCATTAATTAATCTTCAATAATTGATTAACGATTAATGATTAATGATTAACGATTTAAGATTTTAGAAGTTATCATGAAACAAACATATTGCCAAAGGTCTGAAATCAAAAATCGTTAATCCCTGCCTTGCCGGCAGGCAGGCTTGTTCTAAAATCAAATAGATGTCACTCTAAAATTAAATCCTTATTTGAAAAATAGATTTGCAAAACAAATCTTATATTAATCAAGCTGAAAAACTGGTAAAATTCATTACTCATGAACTTAATAGAGAAAATAATTGCCAATCATAGCAACAAGGACATTGTTTGCGCCGATGAAATTGTCGATATTCTTATTGACACCCGTGCGGCTCGTGATTTTGGCGGAGCCAATGTGGTTAAAAATCTCGTAAATAACGGTTTAACCGTTAACGATCCTACCCGCACCTTTTTTACCTTCGATTGTAATCCTACGGGTTCGGATCAGAAGTATGCTGCAAACCAGCAGTACTGCCGAATGTACGCAAGGGAGAATGGTATCAAAGTATTTGATATCGATGCTGGAATTGGAACTCACCTTGCCATTGATGGTGGTCTTGCCTGGCCTGGTAGCACTTTTGTTAGCACCGATTCTCATGCCAACATCATGGGTGCTATTGGATCGTTCGGACAGGGAATGGGCGATCAGGACATCGCTGCCGCTTGGGCAAAAGGATCGCTATGGTTTAAGGTTCCACAATCAGTGAAACTTGTATTTAAAGGAAAACGTCCTGCAAATGTCTCAGCTAAGGACATAACGCTAAATCTACTAAAGATTTTTGGCGCTAATAAACTCCTTGGTCTATCCGTTGAGTTTTATGGCGATGCCATTGATGAGCTAACCCTCGATGAGCGCATCACCATCGCTTCAATGGCAACTGAAATGGGCGCTATTATATTCCTATTCCCCCCTAGCAAGGCCATTCACGATTTCTGCGAAAAGAAGACTGGCAAAAAGTTGGAGTTTTTCAAAGCCGATGATAACGCCAAATACGAGGATATTAAGGAGATAGATATTAGCAGTTTTGTTCCTATGCTTGCTCGTCCAGGTAAGCCTCACGATAATTCTAGCGTTGCAAATGAAAAGGGTAAGAAGATTGATTCTGCCTTTATCGGCAGCTGCACCAATGGTCGTATGGAGGATTTGAGAGAAGCCGCTAAAATACTAAAAGGAAGAAAAGTTGCACCTGGAGTAGTTCTTAAAATTGTACCTGCAACAGACCCTATTTGGAATCAGGCAATGGACGAGGGTTTAATCCAAATCTTTAAAGATGCTGGTGCTATGGTATCAAATGCTGGTTGCGCTGGTTGCGCTGCAGGTCAGGTTGGCCAGAATGGACCTAAAGAGGTAACTATTAGCACAGGTAACCGTAACTTTGAAGGGAAACAGGGAAGCGGTTTTGTTTACCTAGCATCACCTAGTATTGTAGCCGCATCTGCAGTAGCAGGTTATATTACTACACCTGATGAGATTCCTTTAAAACCAACCGAGTTTGTAAAACCAGAAGTTTCCGGATTTAAACTTGGTGTTAAAAAAGAGGCACAAAAGGATAAGCCACTTATTGTTGAAGGTCGCGTTTGGGTTATTATTAAGGATGATATCGATACCGATATGATTTTCCATAACCGCTACCTTACCATCACCGATATTAAGGAGATGGGGCAATATGCGTTCGATAACCTGAAGGGTTATGAGGATTTTGCAAAAAAGGCTCAGCCAAACGACATAGTTATAACCTCTAAAAACTTTGGTGCTGGTAGCTCACGTCAACAAGCTGTTGACTGCTTTGCTTCACTTGGTATTTCATGTATTATTGCTGAATCGTACGGTGCTATTTACGAAAGGAATGCTATCAATGCAGCTTTTCCTATTCTCACCTATAAACCCGGTTTACTAGAATCCATTGATATTAAAGATGGCGATAAGATTAAAGTTGATATGGCAAACGGTAAGGTAACTAACTTGAAGAATAGTAAAACTGCCGATATCAATAAGTTTACTGACGTTCAGATTGAGATTTACCGTAACGGAGGATTGTTGTAAGGAATACTGAAAGATTAAACGCTAAGGCGCAAAGAAATCAATCCGTGCTAATCCGTAAAATCTGTGTTATCCGTGTTCCATTGTATTTAAAACTTAATTGATAAGATATATGGGAAAAACATTTGCAGAAAAAATATTTGGTGCTCCAACAGGAGCAATTGTATTTGCCAAACCGCATATCGTGCTAACCCACGATAACACTGCTAGTATACGTAAAACTTGGGAGAAAATGGGTGGCAAAAAGGTATTTGATCCCAATCAATTACTTATTACCCTCGATCACAATGCACCTCCTACTGACGATAAGCTAGCCAACGACTATAGCTCCATTCGAACATTTGCTCGTGAGCAAGGAATAGAAAAGTTTCACGATGCAGGCGATGGCATTTGCCACCAGATCATGTCCTACTATGCAAAACCAGGAATGATTATCGTTGGTAGCGATAGCCACACGAGTACTGCTGGTGCTTTCAATGCCATGGCGGCAGGTATCGACCGAACCGAATCGGCTGGTCTATGGAAAAAGGGTGAAACATGGTTTCGTGTACCCGAATCGATGAAAATCACCTTAACTGGCAAACTCAATAAAGGGGTTTATGCCAAAGATTTAAGTCTTTGGATCATTGGAAAAATTGGTACAGATGGCGCAAACTATATGTCGATTGAATACCATGGTGAAGGAGTAAAAAACCTATCCATCTCGGAAAGAATGACAATCACTAACCTTGCGTCGGAGATGGGTGCAAAGAATGCTGTTTTCCCTGCTGATGAGGTTCTAGCTAAGCATTTAGGCACCGATAAGATGAATGGCGTTTGGGCTGATGCTGATGCTCACTACGACAAGGTTATGGAAATTAACTTGAGCGAAATATTCCCTGTGGTTGCTGCACCACATAGCCCCGAGAATGTAAAAGCAATCTCTGAGGTTCAAGGAACAAAGCTAAATCAAGCGGTAATTGGTACTTGTACCAACGGTAGGTTAGATGATATTCGTATTGCTTCTGAAATTCTAGATGGTAAAAAAATTGCGAAGGATTTCCAACTCCTTGTAATCCCTGCATCTAAGGAAATTTACATGCAGGCTATTGAGGAAGGATATATTACTAAATTGATGAAAGCTGGAGCAACCATTCTTGCATCATCATGCGGCCCATGTTTAGGAACTGGTCAAGGTATCCCAGCTGATGGTTATACGGTTATCTCAACAGCCAACCGGAACTTTAAGGGCAGGATGGGTAATAAGAATGCCTCAATCTACTTAGCAAGTCCAGCTGCTGTAGCCTTCTCAGCCATTCATGGTGAGATCACCGATCCTCGTGGAATAAAAGGCAACGATAAGTTTGTTACCAATGTTCAGGTTGGAACAACAGTATCAATTCCAAAAGGCGAGAATCGTAAAGTTGGAGTAGTATGGAATTACGCTGATGCTGACAATCTGAATACCGACCAGATGTTTGCAGGAAATCTAACTTACAGCGTATTAAGTTCTGATCCACCAGCTATTATGCCTCATCTTTTCAAGGGCTTCGATGAGCAATTTGCAGAAAACGTTAAGGCTAACGATATCATTGTTGCAGGTGATAACTTTGGATGTGGTAGCTCACGCGAGCATCCTGCAGTTGGATTAGCTCATGCTGGTGTAAAAGCAGTAATCTGCAAATCGGTGAACCGTATTTTCTATCGATCATCAGTAAATCAAGGGTTACCAATCCTAGTTGTACCCGAAGCGGTAAATAACTACAAACAGGGAGATAAGGTTGATGTTAATTTTGCAAACGGTGAAATTAAGATTAATGATAAGGTTTTCAAGTTTGCTCCATTACCTCAGCAGCTTTTGGCAGTATTTGAAGCGAAGGGATTGATTAATTATCTTAAGAATGCATAGATAGTATCTGAAAAAGAAAAATAGAAAAGAGTGGGATATTATTACCCACTCTTTTTTCAAATGGGCTGAAAGCCCAAATCATTTCAGCCCAAGGCAACACCTTGGGTTTTTATCGACATCAGATAATTTTCGCCCTGCAAGGGCAGGTATCATTAAGTTGGGCTTACAGCCCGCCTTAAATCACGCTAAATCGTAACTCCAAGGCGTTGCCTTGGGCTAGATAAATGTCCCTTCGGGACGATTTCAAAAACAAAGTATTAACCCAAGTGAATCATTTTTTTTTGATCAAACCTATTGCTGATAGGTTGCTCCTCAGCAGAGCCTATTTCCTCTTCAGTTTGATGGTCAAATTTAACTTTGAATTTTAATGTAAAAAAGTGCTATTTTTTACCACATTGCCTTTTTTAAAAAAAAACTAAAAGAGCGGTTAGTTATACTAGCCGCTCTTTTTTTATATCACTTTGCGCTCTTCGCGCAGAACTTAGCGTTCCCTGCCTGCCGGCAGGCAAGGTTTGCGTGAAACCTTCCCTTACTTCTTCACCTTCCAAACAGTATCAATAATAGTACCGTCAACCCATTTGATTACGGCAACAGGTTCATCGGTATATTCTATCTTTTCCGGTTTGCCACAAATGGCTTCGGCCTCATCCTTTAGCTGCTCAATCGTTTTGATGGGTAGTTTTGAATCCTTTAACTTCTCTAAAAGATCTTTACGTAAAGGATTAATTGCAATACCCCTCTCGGTTACAATCACATCAATAAGTTCTCCTGGCCCGCAAATTGTTGTAACCTCATCACGAATAACAGGAATACGATCGCGAAATAATGGAATAGGAAGGATTGTGCATTTTGAGAAAATACAGTTTTGCCAACCTCCAATTCCATGTAGTAACATTCCATCGGAATGGGTTACTACATTGGCGTTATAGTTAACATCAACCTCGGTTGCACCAAGAATTACAACATCAACCATTGAAGCAAAATTACCTTTACCGTGGTAATTATAGCTGGTAAATGGACTTGTATTTAAATGACCCGGATTCTCACGCATCGAGCGAACACCATCGAGGTCAAAAGTTTGTCCATCGAGAATATACTCTAACAAGCCATCCTCAAGCATTTTAACGAGGTATTTATTGCTCCCACCACGAGCCCAACGAGATTTCATTCCTCGTTCCTTCAGCATCTCGCTAAAATAGATACCAATGGAAAGGGCTGTACCCCCTGCTCCTGCTTGAAATGAAAAACCATCGCGGATAATTCCTGCTTCATCGCAGAACAGAGCCGTCATTTCAGCAAGCAGTAAGCGATCTGGACTTTTAGTAACCTCGGTTGTTCCAGAAACAATCTTCTCGGAAATACCTATCTTATCGAGTACAACAACGTAATCAACATAGTTTCCATGTATTTGCCATGGTACACAAGGGAATGGTACGAGATTATCGGTAGCGACAATCACCTTGTTAGCATACTGAGAATCGGCTAGAGCGAAACCTAAAAGACCACAAGCTGCAGGGCCACGATCACCTGTTGCATTTCCAAAGAAATCAGCAGTTGGTGCTGCAATAACTGCAATATCAATTACAACATCACCATCCTGAACCGCTTGGTAACGTCCACCATGTGAACGTAGAATTCCTGTGCCTTTCATCTTCCCTTCGGAGGTGAATTTACCAAGAGCACCATTCATACTACCTTCGATATGATGGATAGTTCCATCCTCCAAATACTTTGTGAGCGGGCTATGACATTCAAATGATGCTGAAGGAGCCCAAACTAAATCCTTTATGCCCAGATCATGAGCAATATCAAAGATTTGAATGGCTAGTAAATCTCCATTCCTAAAATGGTGATGGGTTGATATTGTCATTCCATCGCGTAAGCCGGCTTTAATAAGCGCATCCTTCAATGAGGGAACTATTTTATTTCCATCTGCTGGGTAGTCGGCGCATGAGGCGATTAGAGGAGCATATTTACGTCCGGTTGGTTTGTACTTTCCAACGCCCATGTAAGGAACCTGAGGTTTACCGTTTACTTCGGTTGGTACTAGACGCCCAACAGCATTTTTCACAAGCTTAGTTGACATTTTCTTCTGCCCTCCAATTTATATTTAACTTACCCGTTTTAATGGCCATATCGATAGTGTGCTGTGCACGTTTCACCACAGGTGGATCTATCATCTTAGTTCCCAAGGAAACAACACCAAGCCCTTTTTCAGTAGCCTCCATGAAGGCATTGACTATCTTTTTGGCTTTTTCAATCTCTTCAACTTCAGGAGCAAAGCTATCGTGAATAACCTTAATTTGACGAGGGTGAATACAGCCCATACCATCAAAACCTAAGCTTTTTGATCTTTTTACATTCTCCTTTAGGCCATCCATATCAGCCACATCGCTGAATACAGAGTCGATGGCTTGGATACCTGCGGCACGACAAGCATTAACAATCTGGGTGCGAGCAAAGAATGATTCATTACCTTCTAATGTACGCCTTACTCCTAGATCTGCTGTATAATCCTCAAGCCCAATGGCCAACGAAACAACGTTGGGCGCAGCTGTGGCGATTTCGAATGATCTGAGCACACCCAAAGCACTTTCAATAATCGGCATCAACCAGATATTGCCCTGAATATTATGCCTTTTCTTAATTGACTCTATACGTTCGTTTACCTGTCTTATCTGATCTGCACTCTCACACTTAGGAACTAATAGAAGGTTCACGTTTTGAGGTACAATAAAATCCAAATCATCCAATCCTCTTGGAACTTGGTTAATACGAACCATTCTCTCACAACCGTAAAAATCGAGATTACGAAGAGCATTACGTACCAAGAAACTTGCCTCGTACTTCTTATCCGGTGCTACAGCATCCTCCAAGTCAAGGATAATCCCATCGGGAGTATGAATACCAGCATTTATCATTAAAGAGGGGGTATTTCCAGGCAGATAAAGTCTTGAGATACGATTCTTATCACGAGGAGTTTGATACTTATTATTATCCAAGAAAGGTAGAAGATACTCTTTCTCCGAACCAGTAATTTTTCTAATCGCTGCTTCCAAGCGTGCGGCATGAACAAAAGGCAAAGCACCACTGTCTTCAACAAGAAGACTAACGTTTTTCAGATCGTAGAAAGCGAGGATATCAAGGGATAGTTTTTCGATCTGCTTTCCATAAATGGCTTTTACCTTACTGTCAATCTGTAGCTGAATGCCACCGCTCTCTGTAATTTCAAGTGTAACAGAGCAGTCTGAGCGAACACCTTTGCCCTTATTGCCAATAGTAATTGTTTTGCTCATTCTATTTAGGGTTAATTATGTGATGAATGATAATTGTGATGAGAGCAAAAATAAGTAAAATTTGCTGTGAAACATATAGGCCAAGTGTACAGAAATGATAGGTTATTCAACATGTTGTTTAATTTATAAAGAAACGGCAATAACTATTCTAAGGCAAGATAGATGGTTTTTCGCTTCATCTCTTTTTCAATAGACATTATACAGATTAAGCATCAGCTGTTGTATCTATACTGCTTACCCAAAGCGTTATAGCCCTCGGAAAGGGGATTGTTCTAATAACTCCGCCTTTTAAGGCGGAGATAATGATCTAACGATTTGTGGGCTTCAGCCCTTGACTTTCTACGCCAGCTGCTATATACTTTCTATTAATCAACGTAGAAACAATTCTACTCTTAAAACCGTACACTACGCTTTTGGCTAAAGCCGAGGATTCTTCTTTATCTTGACTCCGCCTTTTAAGGCGGAGTTATTGATTTTTGATTTAAAAAATGCTGTAACTATCATATTATGAGATTTTAACGAAGCACAAAACTGCTTAATCTATATAATGTATTATAAAAAAGCCATCGATCAATTGACTGATGGCTTTTCTATAAAATAGTATCTTTACTTCTTAACTAACCTTTTTGTTTCCTTAATCCCATCCGCTTTTAGCTGATAAAAATATATACCTGCTGCGATCCCCTTTGGTGTCCAAGGTTTTGAATGATTACCTGCAGTAAGGTATTCATCCACAATGACATCAACAACCTGGCCAAGGGTATTGTAAATAGTTAGACTTACCTTACTCGGTTTCGCTATCTTGAAATCAATGGTGGTTGATCGATCGAAAGGGTTTGGATAGTTTTGGCTCAGAATGCTACTATTATCTATTTTGGAATCCTCAACACCAGTTCCGATTGAAATTGATATATCATCAATACAAACTCCAGCTCCCCATTTTGCTGTTCCTTCGAATGCAATATAGTAATCTGTGGATTGATTTGGAAGGGACACTGATTCCATAGTCCATGTGGTAATATTACTAGTATAGGTTCTAAGTAAAACCCAACTTGCTGCGTTAGACGTTTTATAGTATATCCTCAGCTCATCTTGATCAGGTCCGGCCAGTGCCTGTGCATGCCAAAACTGAAGAGTAGGATTAGATAATGCTGAAATATCAAATGTTGGTAAAACTATTTTGGTAACCATTGGTGTAGCTTCGTTATTCATAAGGCATAAATTCTTAGTGCCTGAATGAGCACTTACAGGAGGATACTCTGAATTTCCAAAACCATTACCATTTCTAAAACTCCAATAAAGATTATGTGAATCGAAAATAGAACTCCAACAATTAGAAACAATACCTGTTTCGAAATTTTCTGTAAAAGGGAAAGTGCGAATAACACCACTACAAGTTGTTTCAGAATTACCTGTTAAGCCAGGTGCTAAATAGCAAAATGATGAATTTGAATACTCATAAATCGCATAATAATATCTCATTCCAGGTTTCAATCCAGTGATTGAGGCAGTTGTCCCCGAGCCATTATATACCGCATAAATGCCATAACCTACCTGACTTCCAGAACCAAAAATAGAGTTTGCAGTATAAGAGATACTACTAATTGGATCTATATCAAAATTCTTTCCTTCACCAACAATAACCAATACATTATCACCATTACCCCTTGCCCAACTAATGCTCATTGAATTATCAGTTATTGAACTTGATGAAAATGCCGTTGCCTTTAATGTTGGTGCAGTACATGCCGTTCCACCCATAAAAGTGAAGGATACTGTTTTATTAGCTATATTCTCAGCTATAGTTGTGATTGGCCTGTATGTATTTAATACAGCCCAAGATTTGGAATTTGGTGTTGTTTCATCAGTAAACTGGGTTTTTACGCTGCTTCCAGGAAAAGGGCAACCACTGCTATTAATTTCACCATACAAATTTGGAGGGTTTCCTGCTGCATTTGCACAAACAGGGTACATTCCTTGATGTGCTCCAGCATTAATGGCATTTCCAGATGTGATTATTGAATTTCCATCAACATGGTAAATTATCATTCCATGGCCTGGGATATAAGTGTCAAATTTATGCTTTTGCCTATTCTCAATAAGGTAGAATTCATTAGATGTTGTAGTATTTACCCTATAAAAGCTATTGCTATTCTCTTCTGCATTATTTAGTGTTATATTTGTACCTGATATTAAGGTTGTTGCAGTAGTCCATGCATAATCATATATTTTGGTATATGGATTATGATGAGCTGGCGTTGCACCACCATTATTCCATGAACCAGCTGCCATTAAATCCCATTTACCTGTTCCAATATATTCACCACCAATTTCAGCATCGGTATCATAATAATCTGCTGCGCCCATAACGTGCCCAAACTCATGGCAAATTACTCCAATACGTGTTAAGCCTGTTCCGCTCGTCCCTCTTAATTCAGCAGAACAAGAGTAAGAGCTAACTGTTTTGCTATCTAAAACCACGGGAGTTATACCCCATGCATGTGCCCATATTGCGTCAGCGCTTGCACCTGCCTCCTCTCCGTAACCAGCATAAATAACATATACACCGTCAACCGTTCCATCATTGTCGTTATCAAAATCTGCATAATTAACATCTGCATTCGCTTTATTTACAGCTTCAGTTACCAATGCTTTAGGATCCTTATCATCGCCGCTAGTATTATTCCCCCCATAATAGGACATATTATTGTTTGAGGTATAAGGTCCTGCAACAGTAACGGTTAGGTCAAGTTGACCATAAGAATTTTCTAGATAATAATCTTTAATACTACCTGTTGCATTATCGACAGAATAACCAACTTGATTAAAAAGATTATTAAAATCGGATTGGGTCTTAGTGAATGGTTTATCCAGAAAACCCATAAGAATACAAACCAATTTTCTGGAACCAGTTGTAGGGAAAGATTTCTGGGACTTTGATTGAACCATATTTGAAATGCTTTTCATCATACCCGTTTGACTCTTTGAGTAAAACAATCCTTTTTTAGTTTTACTTAAAAAAGATTTTTCGGAATCGCCCCTTTCTTTCTGATCTTTTGCTTTGACCCCCGATGGAACCATGTCATTATTTGAGTCTAGGGCAGCGTACTCAAAAACACCCTTGCTGTTTCTCATAATGGAATAGCCATCCTCCGTTTGAGCCCATTTAACATTTTCATCTCCCCTTAATAATACAGTTAATTTACTACCATCAGGTTGGGTTATTTCAACAGGATAGGGGTATGCTATAACAGCATATAAACTTTGATCTATTAATATCAATGTTAAAAGAAGCATTAGCGTGCGTAGAGGTTTTCTCATCATATATAGTTTAACGGTTTGACTTAATTTTTTAAGCATCTATATTCTTAGAGCCATTTTTTAGCAAAGTAAATCATTTTATAATTAGTCGAAAGTAAACTTACTATTTTTAACGAATATATCAACATCTACTTGATTTATAATAATGAGCAGATGTCTCTATTGACGAATGAAATATGGCAAATTCCTTAGAACCTTCTCAATGAGGAGAATATAATCTTTCAGTGGATATCGTTTCCACGATTTTATAACATCTTAAAAATGTAATGTAGGTGAATTAGAAAGAATATTACCTTTAATGCATAATTAGTTTACGCATTAAGATTTAATATCAACTTAGGTTGCTGCAACAGCCGCACTCGATTGCCAAAAATGGTTAGAAACGAAAAGTCCTGCAATAATCAGCACTTCATCGGGTATATGAGAGATAACTTCGCCTTTTCTGAATGATCCCTGATAATTGATAAAGTATAGGTTTTTATTCACCGTCCATTTCGAATGCCAAAAGTTGGTGTACTGCCAAACACATTCTATTCCATCAGGCAATTTTATAATTGCCTTCGACCTCCAAGTATTATAAACTATCGTGCCAACAATAGAGAGGGATTCTGAATCAATAATTATTGTTTCCTGATTAAAAAAACCTTTGGTTTTAAATTCAAACTCCTTACCGTTTAAATTACCATTCGCCTTGTTACCCCACATCCCAACCTTCAACAAACCAACTTGAATGCCATTCTCAAAGAATTGATAGGTATTGCTAAACAAGCCCTTCTTCCATGAAAGAAATATTTCCATGACAAAACAGATTCATAAATATTAATTTAATCAGCAGTAGTCCATTCACCAAGAAAAGCTACTGACCGATAACCAAACGATAACCAATGGATATGCTAACCGGTGAAAGTTCATTTTTAAATTCTACTCCATTGTTCTCTTTAAGATCATCCATATACTCTTTAACCTCCGAGCTGCGAATAGGAACCAATAAAGCTAGAGTAAAATAGCCCTTTCTGCCAGGCCTTTGACGAAAATCTAAGCCAAAACCGAGTGTTGGTCCATAAAAAGTTTTGTTCAAACTTGTTTCACCCTTCACGGCGATAACAGCATTATAGCCATACATTGCCAATAAGTAGGGCTTAATCTTATTCGCACTCTCGCCATTAAATCTTATTTTTAACCCACCGTTAAAACCTAAGCCTAACAAATTATAGCCTGCTCCAGCAAATAATCCTAGGTTTTTGCCTGGGTAAACCACTAAATTACCACCAAATCCGCCATAATCCAATCCCATTCCAAGACCAATTGATAACTTATCGGCTTTAATAATAGTTGAATCATTTACCTGCCCATTAACCTGAATGGCAATAAATACTGAAAATACAATTAATAGTTTTTTCATTTCTAAAATTATTATTGATTTTAATTTTTAGGTGCTAAAAAAAACAATTAAAGATATAACTTTTATTAATGCAATAGCATGATACAATCTTTTAACAAAAAAACCTCACCGAAATTTGATGAGGTTATGATAATGGAAAACAATCAAATCAACCCATTTACTCTTGCGATTTCACCTTTCGGCTACAGCTCGCAACCGAGAATGCGGAAAAATACCCAACAGCACCATTGCTAATGTTTGTTCGGATATTGGCAGGTGGTCCGCTGAACATTGGGTTCTGAGGACGAGCCATTGTTTGTGCTTCAGTTAAGAATAAAAAATAGTCCTTTGTAATGCCACAAATATCGATAGTAACAATGGTTTTGCCTAGTTTTATGGTATCCTTCTCGGGAAACATATAAACCAATTTCCCGATGATATCGCTACCGTTAAAAAACTTATCTTCAGTAATGCCATAGTTTAGGAGTGAATCGGAATTTAAGACGTTATCGATATAGGCTCTAAACATATAGTAGTCCTCTGTTTCCTGAGGTTCTTTTGCCCATGCAATGGTTTCCCAAAAGTGAAAGCGATTATTATATCGGGTGTCGATTGAATCGAGCGGGGTTACTGGTTTTAATTCTGACATAGCGGTATAAGACTCCATCACCCCATCACCGAGTAGATTTACATTGCTAATGTTTAAGGTATAAGTTCGACCTGGTATCCCGAAAACATCGGGGTTAGTGAAATAACTCCCTAGCTCCGTGGTGCTTTCGATTAAGGAGAAGGTATCGGTACCATCCGAAATGGTTACAATGGCTCCTGAAATGGGTTCGAGGGGTTTATCGTTGAAGTAGGGTGCCGATCGAGTGATCATTACTTTATGGGCAATCGTTTCAGTGGTAATCTTACCGACAATAACGCAACGGGTTTCTGAATTCTCAAGTGGATAATCATCCATTTTTTCGGTACAAGAAGTTAATGCACAAACCGATACCATTGATAGAATAACCAAGTATTTTTTAAATAATATTCTTTTCATTGCTCGTTAGAATTTGAAGTTATATGATACTGATGGGATAATAGGGAAGAGATAGGTTTTCTCAACATAAGTGTTATTCGCATTCTCTTTATCCTGCATAAAATTGATAGCCCAAGCATTCTTACGATTGTAAATATTGTAGAACGATATATTCCACTCCCCTTTCCAACGTCGGGTGAAACTCTTTTTGGTTTTAATGGTAATGGCAACATCCAAGCGATGGTAATTGGGGTAACGCTCACCGTTACGTTGAGAGATTATCGGAATAATCGACCCATCCACTACTATTTTTTCTGAGGGAACCGTAAAAGGCTGTCCTGTTGAAAATAACCAGTTCGCCGAAAGGGTTACCCTTCGGGTGATATCGTAACTGAGCACCACGGTTACGTTATGGGGTTTATCGTATGGGGCACGGTACTCCTTACCTTTCTCAATAGTTGGGATAGTCCTATATGAACGGGAATAGGTGTAGCTAACCCAACCTCCAAACTTCTTCCGATTAATTTTTGCCATCAACTCCATGCCATATGAACGACCCTTACCAACCCTTAACTCGCCTTCAAGTTGTTCATTCAGAAATAGGTTAGCAAATTCCTTAAAATCAACAACATCGCTCATCGTCTTATAGTAAACCTCCGCTGAAGTTTCAATGGTATTATCCATCAGGTTTTTAAAAAAGCCGAGGGCAACCAAGTCGGAACGTTGTGGTTTAACATTAGGTGAGGCGGGAAACCAAACATCAAGCGGAGTACCCCCCTGAGAGTTTGATGCCTGCTGAATATACTGAAAAGTCCGAGAGTAACTCATTTTTACTGAATTGCCCCTGTTTAAGGCATATGTTAAGCCCAATCGGGGTTCAAGGTTTGTGTATGTATTAAAAATATCACCTGAACTGTAATCGGTTGACCCTGTAGAAATATAGTTTTGGTCATAATGAAATAGTTTAGCCTTGCCAATGTTCTGAAATACCGAAAGCCTAACACCATATTTAAGGGTAAGTCTTGAACCTATAGCTTGCTCATTCAAAGCATAAATTCCATGCTCTAAAGAATTGTTAATGGGTAATCGTATCTCGTTAATCATTGATTCGGAGCCTTTACCTTTTACTAAACCTGGGTTAAACCGATGATATGTTGTTTGAGCCCCAAACTGAATGCTATTGCTAGGATTCATATAGTAGTTAAAGTTAAGCTTTAGGCTGTAGTCCGAAACATCGGATATCCACCTAAACGAGCTAGCCTTTTCAAAATCTGAACCTAGCAAGTAGTTATAGTTGCTGTATATTGCTGTAGTATTGAGAAATAGTTTCTTTCCAAAAAGATGATTCCACCTCATGGTCATGGTTTTATTGCCGTACCCAAACTCCGATGAGACTATCTTGTAAACATCTCTCCCAAAATAACCCGACAAATAGATTCGGTTATTCTCGTTAATGGTATGGTTAACCTTCATGGTCAAATCATAAAAGTATAATCGGCTATCCTTAAGCTCCTGATTCTTAAAAAATGGAAAGAATAAATCGATATAGGTTCGTCTTCCTGATACAATAAAGGATGTGTTGTCTTTAAGGATAGGTCCCTCAAAAGTAAAACGGCTTGAGATGGTTCCAATACCTCCTGTACCCTCGAACTGCTTTGAGTTCCCATCCTTCATTCGTACATCGAGTAACGATGATAATCGACCACCGCTCGATGCTGGGATATCGCCCTTATATAATTTAACATCTTTGATGGCGTCGTTGTTGAACACCGAGAAGAATCCCATTATATGTGAGGCATTGTAAACCGTAGCCTCATCCAGCTGAATAAGGTTTTGATCGGCAGAACCTCCCCTGACGCTATACCCCGATGAACCCTCGGCAGTGGACTGAACGCCTGGAAGCATCTGAATTGCCTTCAGAACATCCACTTCGCCCATAAGCGCAGGGATTCGCTGAATACTTTTCATCTCCAAGCGGGTGACGCTCATCTGCGGTTTGGTGATGTTGGAGTTTGGCTTCTCACGACTAACTACAACTTCCTGTAAAACTTGCGATTCAAGATTTAATTCAATATTTATAGTTGTATTCTCGGCTAATTTAATAACCCTTTCCTGCGAGTTGTAGCCGATAAAGGAGAATATTAACGTATAGGTTCCCGGTTTAAGGCTCAATGAGTAAAAACCGTAAATATTGGTTGCCGTACCCTTACTTTCCTCCTTTATTAAAATTGTTGAGCCAATAAGTAATTCACCATTGGAGGCATCCTTCACGTAGCCGCTGATGGTAAATTTCCCATCCAAGTTATCATCGGTTGATGCTTTTGCCTGAATAGTAAAAAAGAGAAGTAAAAGTAGAAGTAATTTGAATGATAGTTTCATAATCTAATTTAATAATTTTTCAAGTTTAATAATTATTTACCTAGCCTATAATATTTTGTATAGCTACAAGAAATCAAAATCAGCTTGTGCAGTAAGCAATTTCTATGCCATTACAATCCTTAATAATGAATTTTTCTTTTGTTTTAGAACAATATGGTTTTATGACCCAAACCTTTTGGCTTAACTTGGAGTATTCAATATCTGTAAAGCGCAAGAATAGGGATAACCGTTGACTTTCTATCGTCCTTCCTTGTTCAATCGCTTTAATATGAATCAAATTCCCTTTCCTATTCAAAAGAATAGAACCATTTCGGTTTAATGGATTTCGAAAAATTATGCTAAACCCAAGATATTCCCTATAGTATGAAGCGGTAAGAATTGGTGATTCAACCCGAATGGTTGGGAAAATATAACTTTGACACTTTTTCAAGCCTAAGCAAGGGCAAAGTGAGCTGAACATCCATTTTGAAGTACTATATGGCATTTGTAGATGCATTCAATTTTTTTAAACGAGACCAAAAGTAGGTTGAATTATCAAATTAATACAAAAATAATCGACAAGATGAGAAAATGAGTAGGTGAAACCCGAAAAAAAGAATCTGAACTAGATTATTAAAAACGCTCTCCACGAAGACAATCACAAAGATTGTCTTATGTGATTGCTTTACGCTAGCAACCTTGATTAAACGATAATGATTTTTCGACCATATTTTTTCAAGCATCTATTAAACCTTTAATTTCAGCGAATGCTTTTGGGGAAGGTTCAGCATTAACACTTTGTAACAGCCAAACGTAAGTTTGCTTGTCGTAAATACTCAATTATGTGAAAGGTTGTCTTTCAATGATTTTTGAATATCCTTTTTTACTATCATCTAATAATATTTCGTTCGACTCTACTAATATTAAGGTTGGTGGAAAATCACTAAAAAATGTTTCTTTTGGATTTGCTTCTGACAGCTGAACTTTTCCGATATACAATGACGTATAGAAATGCAATTGTTTTTCTGTCAGAATTGAATCTATATCAGCATTATTTATTATTGAATAGGAACTACATTTTAAATCTATCCAAGGAGAAAGCATTACAAGATGCCTCGTTTTCCTTATGTTTCTATTATTTAAGACAGAGACAACAGATGTGGCTAAACCTGCATTATCTCCGATAAAAGATATGTTCTGCACTTGCACCTTATTAATTATGCAAATTAAGGGTTGAATATTACAGCTAACACAATAAATCACAATAAATAACTCCGCCTTTTAAGGTGGAGTCAAAGGGATAAAGTGTACTGGGCTTTAGCCCAACATCGATTAGAATACGAATGACAGAGTAAAATGAACTCAACATTTATCATCTTTTTAGAATATTCCTTAAAAAGGGATAAACAAAATGTAGGGCTAAAGCCCATCGAACTTAATGATTACAGCCTCCGCCTTAAAAGGCTGAGTTATTGATTCAACCCTTAATTCGCATTAATTATATAATCGTAAACTTTTAAAATATCGTTAATGGCAGCAGGAAATGGATTTTCTGGAGTTAACCGTATTCTATGAAAAGAAATAAACCATCTAGCTCGCTGGTAAAATGTGAAACAAGTGCTCGATGAGAATCTATTGAGCCTAATACTAAGCAACCTCCATGCAAGTATATAATTACTTTTGTTCCAAGTTTTTTCCCTTTTTTATAGACCCAATTAACAGGTAACTCCTTCAACTATTCTTTCTCAATAATGATATTTTCAGCCCTTTTATACAATACCCCAAGTTTTTCGAAATTGGATCGAGAGCTATTTATTTTATTACCCATATATATTATTTTGAGGTTTTGGCTAATCGCTAACTTTAGAGTAAATAAACTCTTTAAGATAAAATGCGTATAGAAATCCATCGCCATTGCCAATGAATATCTTGTTACCTGCAATGGCAGGTGATGCAGGAGCTGCACTATTAAAATGATATTCGTTTATTATACTCCCATTATTGCCATTCACCATAAAAACAGTACCTTTCTCTCCGAAATAGCTGGTATTCATAATGATTACCGAGTCAATGATTACGGGCTGAACGAAGAAAATCCCATCCGATTTGCAGCTCCATTTCTCCTTCCCATCGGTGAGGCAGTAAATTTTATAAGTATTTATCGTTGAACCAATTATTACCGAATTTTTATAAAATACAGGAGTAGATGGAAGATACGTTTTATTAGGATCAATGAAAGTCCATGCTGGTTTACCTTTCTTCAATCCGAGAGGTGAAAAAACATCGTGTTGGCTTCCAAAATAGAGTAAAGTGTCGCGAATTATCATATCTGAAGTTACCATACCGTAGTATGGTCGGCGATTTATAAGAGTGTATTGCCAAAGAAGCGATTTATTGGATAACGAAACTGCATAAACATGCCCAGCCCAATCGCCAAAATAAATAACATCATTCTTGATAGCGGGGGTTGTTCTAATGGCTGCCGAATCCGTTTTAATTGAGTACTGAAATTTTAATTTACCCGTTTCTACATCTACCCCATTCAGGTTTCCCCATCCATCGCCATAATAGGCTATATTTTCATGTATTATCGGTGATGAGTGATGGTAGTCGGTAAATCCGATGCTCATCTCGGGTTTACCTGTACTGGCCACAAAGCTCCATTTTAATTTCCCCGTTTTCTTATCCAAAGCGTATAGCTTAAACCCACTTTCAAAAATAACCAGATTACTAAATATAGCAGCCTTCGAGTTAATGCTATAATCGGTTTTGTAATGCCAGATTTCAGAGCCATCGTTAATACTTATTGCATAAAAAACACTATCTGTACTACCTATGAATATTACATTACCATCAACTAGGGGTGTTGAATGGATTGCAGCATTCGTTTTAAATTTCCAAGCAATTCTATTTTTGTCGGCAGCTTGCAAACTCATAACTGCAAGGCTTAAAAGAATTAAAAAGGGCAACATCCTATTTGCTTTCATTCTATACTTTTTAGTGATACAATGATGCAAAAGTAAATCACCTTGAAAAATGATCGGTATGAATACATGTATCAATACCTTATTTTTATTTGTTATATCGAGTTGATTATGTTGATATTATTAGTGCCGATTTCGGTTTATAGAAAGTCGTACCCAATTCGTGAGTTAAAATGTTCAGGAGTTCATCTTTTTAAAATCAGTAGGGGTGCTACCGGAATGCTTTTTAAAAGCATTGTTGAAAGTTGATTTTGAATTAAAACCAGCATCGTACATAATATCCATCATGGTACGCCGGCTACTATTTTTATCTTTTAGCAATCGCATAGCATACTTTACCCGATAAGAGTTTACAAAATCGAAAAAATTCTGTTTGCGATGCTCGTTAATTACCTGCGAAAGGTTTCGTTCCGAAACGTCCGTCATTTTCGAAAGACTCTTTAATGATAGGCTTGAATCGGTGAATGGATGCTTCTCATCCATACACTGCTCCAATAACAATAGTATTTTTCGGGCATCTGATGTACTAAGCAGTGAATGCTTATATTTTTCCTTGATTTGGCTACGATGTAATATATTGGGACTAATAATTGCCTTGTAAAATAGAATATTAAAAAAAATGAAAAATGCACCATTGCCAGCTAGAAACCAATCAACCGAAATAAAAACATGAAACCTTTGACTATATATCCCAAATTGAACAATAAAACACGCTATAACAAAACCAAATAAGCAGGTCTTAAGCCAGTTATTCCCTACATGATCAATTTCTGAATACTCATCTTTTATTCTTTTCAAGTATTTTCGATACTGTACCAAAGCAGCTAGATTATAAAAAATAACCTGAGTATTAAAAGCCATTCCAAAATAATAAAACAATTGATTATAAATTTCATGACTTTCAATTAATTGGCTACGAATATCATAATCCTTTATGTAAAAATTAGCTACAGTGTATGATAGAACAATAACAAATGGAATAAAATGAAATGTATGCTTCCATGAGAACCGGAAATCAGTTTCGAACAGCGACACTACATAAAAGTAGAATAAGGGTACCCATGTAAAAATAATAGGATAGAAAATAATCGGCATACCATTACCAACAGATAAGCCATAAACAAAAAGAGTGTCGGAAATGCCAATGATTTGAGAAACAAAATAGCAAGCCAATATAATATTCGAATAGTTTTTTCGTCCCTTGTGAAATAACAGAATGGTAAAAACAGTCAGTAAAAAAAGCATTAATACCACGAGTACTATATTTAGATCAGTTTTCATTCCTAGATGGATAAAATCTTCACAAAAATAATAATTTGTTTAAACGCAATTACTTATACTTTCATTGAGTGTATCCTAAAAAAGATTATTGACATAAGAAATTGCTTATCCATTGTGATAAAATCAAGCTATGCGTTGAAGTTTTCAAACTCTCTACTCCTACCTTCACAGTTTGCTCACCAATACTATTGGTTCTATCCTCCATCAAATACTTTACGTAATCAGCAGCGAATTCAGGATGCCCCTGCATTCCAAGCATCTTATTACCTATCTGAATCATCCCCACTGGGCAATTTGGTGCTTTAGCAATCACTTTACTATTGGGTGGAAGTGCTTGAATCTGATCCTGACACGACATAAGCAGATTTACTTTTTGTTGTTTAGGGGTTATCCAATTTACGGACACAATAATATCGAACTGATGCACTCCCACGCACCAACCGATTGGTGATTTTAAAACTTTACCACCCATTGCCTCGCCAAGCACCTGGTGCCCAAAGCAAACTCCAATACAATACTTGTCGGCTTTCGCAACCTCACGAACAAAAACCTTTAGCCTATCTATCCAGTCGATACCATCGTAAACCGAATACTTAGAGCCTGTTATAAGCCAAGCCTCATGATCATTTGCAGATATTGGGAAATTCCCATCGCATACAAAATAGCTCACAAGCTCATAATGGGGCAGAAGGTTGCCAAATAGCTCAGGGTATCCGGGAAACCCCTCTTGAATATGATCACAAACGAGTAGCCCAATTTTCATAAAAATGAGATTTAAAAGTTTTCAGAGCATTAACGGTGATGATGGATAAAGGCCTTTAGGTGTTTCTATTATGGCTCTTGCTAGCTGCTCAATTAGGTTTACTTTATCCTTTGATAGAGTACCCTGAAGATTCAGGTTGTTTGATACATGATTGCTTCGGTAAATTACATTATTCAAATCCGTTAAACCTATAAAAGTTTTTAACTCCTCAAAAAGTTCAATAACCGAAAGGGGAATGTACTTACCTTGAAACCTATCTATAAAATGTTTCTCACCAAAAGGCATACTCAACGTAAGGGTTGATAGGAATTTTGGGTTAATCCTATTGATAATTTTTGCCGAGTTAACCGCATGTTGATCGCTATACCCTTTACCTCCAAGTCCGTTGATTATCATAATTGACGTTTCAATACCTGCATTATGCGCTTTTAGGATACCATCAACGGTTGATTGTGAGGTTTCGCCCTTGTTAATCAGCCGCAATAGCTCATCATCGCCAGTTTCAATACCAATGTATAGAATTTTAAGCCCTAAATCCCTGATGTTTTTCAACTCATCGTCACTTTTACTCAGAATATCCTTTGGTAAAGCGTATGATGAGACCCTTTGAATTCGTCCAAAATGCTTATTTATCTCTTCGAGTATGGGGATAAGATTACTAGCCGATAGCACAAAGGCATTACCATCGGCAAGGAATACCTTTTTTGCGCCAAGATAAATCTTCGAAAGCGTTTCAATCTCGGGTTTAAGGTCTTCAAGTTTACGAACCTTAAACTTCTTAGAGGTGTACATCTCACAGAATGCACAACGATTCCAAGAGCATCCGAGGGTTGCTTGAATTATTGCTGAATTTGCCTCGGCGGGTGGTCGAAAAAGTGGCTCATCGTAGGTGAAGTATGGCATAAAGAAAAGTCGATAAATTCGGGATTAAATATAATGGAAAGTTTGAGTTATAGAAAGAATACATAGCTAGCAATTCGATTTAAAATGGCTTGAAAGTGCAGATAGATATTTTCTTTCATTATTAACCGAGAAAAAATCAAATTTTAGTAGGCCGCAGCGATGCTGCTTTTTTAAAGTCGCATAGCGATGACCTATCTGTATTGTTTTTATTAAACCGAAAATCAAGCTCTACTATGCCTGCCTGCCTGCCTGCCGGTAGGCAGGGTAGGCAGGCGTGTCTCCGTGGTTTTTGTTCAATTCGATTACTGCTGGATAGTTACTAATATTTTAGTCGTTCAGTAGTGTTAAAATAACGTGAGTTCGATCTAAGAAACAATAGTAATACTTTAAATTGCAATTTGCTAGAAATTATTTTATTGGTGATGGAATGATGGAACTGGAGCGATCCGGCAACTGCCGGACGACGAAGTCAATAATGGGGTTTCTTCTAATATTTTTATTCCATTCTTCCATTCTTCCAATTAATTATTAAGGATATAATATTAATAAACAAGCAGATAAGTCAGATATTACATCGAACTCACGTTAAAATATATTCGATCACACCATTTATTCGAATATTTACATATATTTACTGAAATAACAATCTGTTATGAATTACTGGCAGCTAAAATTTAAGATCAAAATTAACCGCACCTGCCTCTGCTATTCCTAGTTTCTATCTTCTGATCTCTCATTTTCGAACCCCCTTACATTAGTTGTCCCGGGATTTCAGTAAATTTTTGATCAAATCTCAAATAGCTTTAATAAATGTTAGATAGATTTCCTATGCGTAAAGGAAATCTATACTAGCATATTACTAATCCACTAAAATACAATACTATGACATTTATAATAACAGGTGCAAACCTCAAGATTGAGGATGTTGTTAGAGTTGCTCGTTTTAACGAGAAGGTTGAATTACATCCCGATTCAATTGCAAAAATCAATAAGTGCCGAGCGATGCTCGATAAAAAGATTGCTGCCCATGAAATTATGTACGGCATCAACACCGGGATAGGTGAATTCTCGGAGATAGTTTTAAACGACGATCAGGTTCAGGATTTTCAAAAATATTTAGTCTATAACCATGCCGCTGGCATCGGAAATGCAATGCCTTTGGATCATGTTCGAGGTGCAATGCTTGGAAGAATCAATGTACATGCGCATGGAAATTCAGGATGTCGCATTGAGATTACCCAAACCCTTGTTGAAATGCTCAATAAAGGCGTAACGCCTTATGTTTGCGAAAAGGGTTCGGTGGGTGCTTGCGGCGATTTAGCCCCCATGTCGCAAATTGCGCTGCTGCTGATGGGCGAAGGCCATGCTTTTTATAAAGGTGAAAAACTAGATGGTAAAGAGGCCATGAAACGTGCAGGTATAAGCGTTCCAGGGCTTCATGCTAGGGATGGGCTAGCAGCTATCAACGGTTCCAATGTTCTTACTGCCATGAGCGCGCTAATGGTTTACGATACCAACCGTTTTCTAAAACAAGCGGAGATTGCCTGTGCGATGTCGCTAGAGGCTTTAAAGGCTAACCTAAAACCTTACCACCCAAAAATTCTTGAGGTACGTGGTTTCCCCGGTGGCATGCGCAGTGCAGCAGCAATCCGTAAGGTTACTAAAGGGGGTGATTTAGCTGAAGGTAAGCTAAAAACCAAGGTGCAAGATGCATACTCAATGCGTTCAACCCCGCAGGTTATTGGGGCTGCTCACGATGCGCTTAGGTATGCCCGTGAACAGGTGGAAACGGAGCTAAACGGGGTTGGCGATAACCCTATCTTCTTTGCCGACGAAAACCTTGCCCTTTCGGGTGCAAACTTCCAGGGCTCGCCTATTTCACTACCTATGGATTTGGTTGGTGCAGCCGTTACCATGGTTTGCGTTCTATCCGAGCGTAGGATGAATCGCTTAAATAACCCTGCGCTAAGCGTTGGTCTTCCTCCATTCCTAACCAAAGACCCAGGAATGTTCTCGGGTTTAATGCTTAGCCAATACACAGCCGATATGCAGATTGTAGAGCAGCGTATTCTTTGCATGCCTGCATCTGTCCAATCAATTCCTGCTGCTGCCGATCAGGAGGACTTCGTTTCGATGGGTATGAATACTGCGCTCAAAAACTTCCAAATACTCGATAACGCCTACGGTATTCTTGGTATTGAGTTTATGGCTGCCGCACAGGCGCTCGACCTACGCGAAAAATTGGAAACCCCATACAAGTACGGTATTGGTACTCAAAAGGCAAAGGATACCCTTCGTAAATACGTAACCTTCCTTGATATTGACCGACCACTATACCCAGACCATAACGCCATGAAAGAGCTAGTAAAAACAGGTGAAATCCTTGAGGAGGTTGAGAAAGAGATTGGTAGCCTAGAATAGAGCATTTCAAAACTTAACAAGTATCCCCGTTAGGAGCGAAAACCCAAACGGGGTTATTTTTTCTTTAGATAATCCATGTTTAGCCATTTTTGGTTCTATTTCCCCCTCAACTCCTCTCTCCAAATTCTAATAACAACTATTTGTTCATACTACTTTATTTTCTACATTTATTGCCTCTATAACCTTTGAATTTTGTGAAATGGATATAAAATCTCAAGAAAGAAAAAAAACAAAATTTTTTAAATTTGGTCCAGGCGCATTGGTAACCGCTGCGTTTATTGGTCCAGGAACAATTACTACTTGTTCACTTGCTGGCGCAAAATTCGGGTATGCATTACTCTGGGGAATGGTTTTCTCCATTATTGCCACCATTGTTCTACAAGATATGTCGGCTCGTTTAGGGATAATTACCCGACAAGGGCTAGGCGAAGCGTTGCGTAAGCAGTTTAGCAATCCAATTACAAAAATATTAACCGTTATTTTAGTAATATCGGCAATAACCATTGGAAATGCTGCCTTTGAAACAGGGAATATCCTTGGGGCTTCACTTGGTCTTGAATCACTTTTCGGGCTGAATACTATACCCATTAGATATTGGGCATTGATAATTGGAATCGCTACTTTCCTAATTCTGTTTATAGGTAGCTATAAGCTAATAGAAAGGATATTAATTGCTCTAGTAATATTAATGAGCTTAACGTTCATTACCACAGCGTTAATTATATCGCCCCAAATATCAGGGATACTTAAAGGAATGTTTATCCCTACAATTCCTAATGGTTCAATTCTTGCATTGGTAGGATTAATTGGCACCACCGTTGTTCCCTACAATCTATTTTTACATGCCTCTGCTGTTCAGGAGCGTTGGAAGGGCTCTGCTGATCTTCCTGAAGCTCGTTTGGATATTTCGGTTTCGGTAATACTCGGAGGTTTGATCTCGATGGCCGTTATTATCACTTCAGCCGTAGCGTTTTTTGGAACAAATAATATTCTTAGCAATGCATCGGACCTAGGAATGCAGCTAGAGCCGTTATTGGGTAAATGGGCTAGGTATTGTGTCGGTTTCGGCCTTTTTGCCGCAGGAATATCTTCAGCAATTACCGCACCTTTGGCAGCAGCATACGCCACCATGGGAATACTAGGTTGGGAGAAGAATATTAAATCGTGGAAATTCAGAATGGTTTGGATTTTCATTCTTTCGGTTGGTATAATTTTCTCGGTGATAGGTTTAAAACCTATTGAAGCAATTGTTTTTGCTCAGGTAACCAATGGGATTCTACTACCAATAATTGCCTTTTACCTTCTTTGGGTGATGAATAATAAAAGGTTGATGGGTGAAAATATCAATTCAATTCGATCAAATATTCTTGGAGTTTTGGTAGCTTTAGTAGCACTTGGGCTTGGTTTATTAAGCCTTTTAAAGGTATTCGGTTTAACTTAACACTTATAAATTTGGTAATTGATATAAATTGCGATTTGGGCGAAAGCACCAGATTATCCAAAGCTGGAAATGATGAAGCGATTATGCCATTCATTTCCTCCGCCAATATAGCCTGTGGATTCCATGCTGGTGATCCGCTAACCATTGAAAAAACAATTAAACTTGCCATACAGAACGGGGTTGGTATTGGTGCCCATCCCTCCTACCCTGATATCGAAGGATTTGGTCGAAGACCAATGAAAATGCGCAATGAAGAGCTAAGAGCGGTAATCCTTTATCAGGTTGGTGCGCTAAAAAGCATGACCGAAGCGCTTGGGGCAAAACTTCAACACGTAAAACCTCATGGAGCACTTTATAATAGCGCTTCATCTGATTATGATATGGCTAAAATTATTGCAAAAGCCGTTAAAGATATCGATAGCTCCCTTATACTTGTTGGTCTTTCTAACTCAGAAATGATGAGAGCTGCAAATGAGATAGATATTGCATTCGCCTCAGAGTTTTTTGCCGACAGGGCATATAATGACAATGGTACCCTTGTTTCGAGAGATATTCCTGGCTCGGTGCTACACGACACCAATCAGGTTATCGAACGAGTAATACGTATGATTAATGAAAAAAATGTAGTTTCCATTACAGGTAAAACCATTCCAATCAAGGCAGATACAATCTGTATTCATGGAGATAATGAAATGGCTCTGCATTTTGCTGAAAATCTAGTTTCAACATTTAAGTCTAATGGAATAAGCCTAAAATCAATTGGAAATAGCTAGCCAAATATTGAAATATATCCCATCGGGAGATTCAGCCTTCATTATTAAGGTTGACAATGAGATTTCCCCTGAAATAAACCAAACCATACGGAAACTGCTGGTTCGAATAGAGCAGGAGAGGATTGAAGGCGTGGTTGATTTTATTCCCTCCTACAATGAGCTGTTGGTATGCTACGATCCTCTCATTATCGGATACAGGAAACTCCTTGATAGGCTGCGATTAATCGATAGAGAAATCGATAGCGTTAAACTTCCCGAATCATCGGTTATTCAAATCCCAGTCTATTACGGTGATGATTTTGGACCCGACCTAAACGAAGTGGCAGATTTTAATAGCCTGAGCATTGATGAGGTTATCGGAATCCATTCTTCAACCAACTACTTGGTCTATATGCTAGGTTTCACCCCAGGATTCTGTTACCTCGGAGGTATGGATGCGCGTATTGCAACGCCTCGAAAACATTCACCGCGAATTAAAATTCCTGCTGGTGCAGTTGGAATTGCCGATAAGCAAACAGGTATTTACCCCATCGAAAGCCCAGGAGGTTGGCAGCTAATCGGACAAACACCGTTAAAACTATTTGACCCCGAAAGAAAACCAGAATTTCTTATTCAGCCGGGCGATTTTATTCGATTCGTTCCAGTTTCAATCGATGAATTTAAAAGAATGACAAACGAAGTACGGGAAGGAATATATAAACTAGAAAAAAGTAATTGCACTTAATTATGGCGTCCATAATAATTCATTCACCAGGGTTATTAACTACCGTTCAAGATTTTGGTAGATATGGATATCAACGCTTTGGCATGCCGGTTTCGGGTGCAATGGATTCCTTATCGCTTCGACTAGCCAATCTGCTTGTTGGGAATCATCCCAATGATGCCTGTCTGGAAACAACCTTGACTGGACCCGAAATATCATTTACCTCCAAGGGGGTCATTGCCATTTGCGGTGCAGATATGAATCCATCAATAAACGGAAAAACCATTCAGCTAAACAAAACAATTGAGGTTAAGGCAGGTCAAACGTTAAGTTTTGAAGGATTGAATTATGGATGCCGATCATACATTGCCTTTGGTGGTGGAATTGATACTCCTATCACAATGGAAAGCCGCTCAACCTACCTTCGAGCCAAAGTTGGTGGATTTGAGGGCAGGGCTTTAAAAACAGGTGATGAGCTACCTTTAGGTTCAATCAATAAAAAGATTAAAAGCATAGAAATCCCCAAAGATTTCATCCCTAAATATCAATCGAACCAAATTGTTCAGATAATTGCAGGGCCAGAAGTTAGGAGTTTTGGATCAGAGGGGATTCGTAATTTCTTAACATCTGAATACGCCATATCCGATCAAAGCGATAGAATGGGATATCGGTTAACAGGGCCTACGATCAAGCACCAATCAAATGGTGCAGATATTATTTCTGCGGGTATTTCAATAGGGACAATACAAATCACAGGTAACGGTCAACCCATAATCCTTATGGCCGATAGGCAAACAACGGGTGGTTATACTAGACTTGCTAATCTTATATCAAACGATTTAACCCTTGTAGCGCAGCTTAAACCAAGCGACAGGGTTCGATTTCGTGAAGTATCGCTCGAAAAGGCTCAGGAACAACTATTTAATCGAGAATTAATATTGAAAAAAGTGTTTCGCTATTTATGATGCAAAGTCGTTGACTTAAGCCATAAAGGTTTGTAATTCATACAGTAGCGTTTCTTTGGGCATTTTTTTCTTTCATGCTTTCGCCCAGAACGGACATCTTCCCTTGTTTGGCCTTCAATGGAATCAAATATCGCAATAGTTTTTGCTACAAGTTCTTTCAAAAAGCCCCACGCTAACGCTCATCGACATCGACAGGGTGCCGGTGCGGTTGATATTTTGTGGAAGTTTTGTATTGGCCTGCTGATATTCCTTTTTCACCTTTTCGTCTATCGGAAATGCCGATACGGCACTCAAGCTCATCATAAAAACTTTTTTCGGAAAAAACCTGCTTTACGGACAAAGCCGTTTTCTCAGAAAATCTCTCAGCTTCCGCTCTTACCTTAAATAGGGTCTGCTGATTAAGTCATAAATAGGTTTATGAAGCCATTAAAAACAAACTTCAGAGGGTAGGGACGACATTATAAAGGAGATAGAACAGAGAATAATGTCATGCCTACGGCATTTCATCTGTTCCCATCTATATTTTCTACCATAATGTCATCCCTACGGGATTAAAATTAGAATAACAAGTGCACATATTTTAGGCTTTTACATAAAAAATGCTTGCGCTTACACAACAAAAAATTGTTGTAATATTTTATATTTCTGTGTTTTAACACTTAATCAGCAGACCCTAAATAACTTCCGTTCGACGTTAGAAACAATTTAAATGCTATATTATCAGTATTTTACTTTACAGGGGGAAATGGAACCGAGCTTGCGAATCGATCCGGCAGCTGCCGGAGAGCTCAGCGAAGCTAGTTCAGCGTAGCCAATAATGCCTGCCAAAACATGAAAAGACCTAGCATTTCTAATATTTCCCAATAAATGGGATTAATTATTTTGATTTCTCAAAGTAATTTGCAAGGCTAATGGGGTTAAATATTGATACAAACCAGTAAAAAAAGGCTACTCGAAAGAGTAACCCTTTTTAATCACTAACCTTAAACTAAAAACTAAAACAAAAAAACATCAATTTTAGAAATAACCCCTATTTGTCACTTAAAACTGATTTACACTCCATTAAAGAAATTGAGTTGAAATAAAGCGCCCCCGCTCCCATTATTGCTATATCGGGGTTTTGCGAACACTCAACCTTAAATTTGCTTTTCACTTTTGCAAAGGGAAACCGATTAATCGATTCGTTCATGGACTGCTTAAACAGGCCAAATCCGGCGCTAATAGAGCCCCCGATAACAACGGCATCAGGGGCAAGCGAGAACATGATAACATGAATGAACTCACCCAAATTCTGCCCGAATTCATGCCATATTTCAAGGGCTTTCTTATCCCCTTTATTCGCTTTCTGAAATGCTTCCTGTCCGGTTACCCCATAGCACCTCTCAAAGAACTGACCGCTACAATATTTCTCAAAATTGCTATCCTTATATGGGATTGAGCCAAATTCTCCTGCTCCAGAGAAACTACCCGAATAGAGCTTATTGTTGATTATAATCCCCGAACCAACCCCTGTTCCTAGCGTTATTCCAACAAAATTACTAAACCTTCGTCCTACCCCGAAGTACTTCTCGCCCAGGGCGAAGCAACTCGCATCGTTGTTAATAAATGTTGGGACAAAGTACCTTAGCTCAAGGTACTCCTTTAATTTCACCTCTTGCCATGAAGGGATATTCTGAAGATGATACACAATACCATTCTCATGGTCAACAAGCCCGGGTACTCCAACCCCAATGCCCTTCACATCAGCCTGCCACACCCTATCGATAGCTGTAAAAATATTCTGAATAATCTCATCCTGCGATTTATTCGCCTCAGTATCAATTGTAACCCTTTTGACTATGGCATTATCCGATATAAACCCCGCTGAAATCTTTGTTCCGCCTATATCAATTCCAATAATTTTATCCTTTAACATATATCTAAATAGTTCATAAAACGTTAAAAATCTTCAACCTCTATCACACAACAATACCTTCCATCGATTTTTCGAGATCGCGTGCATAACCCAAAAACTCCTCCACGGTCATCTCTTTAAAGAAAAGCAACCCATGGCTCGATCGAACCCTCGGACTTTCATTTAGGTAGAAGTAGTTTTTCCCTAGGAGGAGCTGAATCGATTTGAGCTGATCCACCCATGTTCGTTTGGTTAAATCGCTGAATCGGCCATCCAGCTGATAGCTGGGGAACGAGGCATCTACCTGACTCAGGTAGCAATTGGTGAATGAGGTGTCGAGCGTAGCCATTGCGTTCAACGATACCGGAACAATAACATTCACATCGGAAGGATGGAACTTATACCAAACATTCCGGTAACCCCAAATCCTTACCTTCGATAAATCCTCCTCCTTACCCCAAAGCCTTAACGCCTCAGCGATAGCCTGTAATACCTTATAATGGGTATCGGGGCCACTCCCCTCCGGATCGAATGCAAGGCTAACCACGGTTGGCTTTAGCCCTTTCAGCTCGGCAAGAATTGGGAGTACATCGCGCTCCTTGTTGGGCTGCTCGGTGAACACATCGCCAGTATAGAATCCTAACCTTAAATGGTGTACATTATCAACCTGAATCCCAAAGTGAGCCCAAACCAGCTCCTCCTCGAATTCGCGGAGCATCCCCTTCAGCTTCTGAATGTTAGGCGGGTTTTTCTCACCATCGTAGCTATTGTAGAGAAGGGTCAATATGTCGTCGATATTCTTTTTAAGGCTGGCTTTGTCCTTAACCCCATATACCTCAACAATAGCCCGCACAATTCTATGGGCAAGACCTCGGCGGCGCTCGTAGGGTTCGCCAGAAGCAACCTTATTCAGATAGTGCGATACATCCTTATCCCACTTCTTTTCATACCCATCGACAAAGAAATCGGGGTAATCGATCATCTGTATTAGGCCTCCCTCCAAGAACTTTTTTGTATCCTCAAGGGCATCCTTAATAAAACTATTGGTAACAGCGGTAAAGCCCGATGTTAGTATAGAGAAGTGCGCTCTATTCGACTCGTTTCGTAATAGACGATGAATATGCGGTAGCATACCAAGCATAATATCATCGTGGTGTGGACCGGTATGGTAGTATATCTGATTGTTTTCAGAGGCCATACCAGCATATAATTTCGAAATAATTGATTTCTCAACCTGTTTAACCGTATCCAACGATAGGTTGGGGATTAATTTGCAGTATTTATCATCCCTGAGGTCATCAAGCGTTAGATGATGGCCGTATTTATCAATCCTTTTGCATAGATCGATTATTGCACGTTCAGTTTTTTCGTTCGACCATTCGCCAGCTCTATAATAATTGTCGATGCAATCGTCGAGCATCACAGCGGCACCATTTGTAATATAAAACCTAGCATTCCTCAGATTGCCCAATGCTGTTGCCGGATAGACGTTTGAAGGTTCTGATTCTAAGGCATTCTTGACCATGGGCGCTTTTGCCTCTCCTGCCGCAAAGATTATAGCAACGGTTTCGGGGTTGTAGGTAATGGTTTCGAGCCCAATGGTGATAACCAGACGGTTACGCGAGATTTCAATCCCCCCAAGATCGGATGCGGCAACAGCCTGAGTTTCAAAATTGGTTGCCGTTAGGCGGGTGGTAGAATGATGATCTGAACCTCGGGTGTTAAAAGCGATATGCCCATCGGGGCCAATACCCCCGAGGAAGAAACCTATTCCGCCTTTCGCTCTGATTTTCGATTCGTAATCGGTACACCAATCGTCGATGGCGAATATGGCTCGCTGCTGCAGATTCTCGAAAGAGGTTTTTGCCTCACGGTAGCGTAGCGATAAATCGACCTGATTATTGGGGAAAACATCGGTGAAATGCTTTTTATCGGGTAGGGCTATCTCATCGCAGTTGATTAGAAGCGATTTACTGATATCTAAGCCAAACCCTTTGATATAGTATTGGTTTACATAATGGTAAAAGCTGTTCTGCTGCTTCGAGCGGATGGGGTAAAACTCATCGATTTGCACGAAGTGCAAACCCGAAAATACAGGTTTTTCTTTACTGGACAGACCGTACTTGGCAAGAATTTTCTTTCCATTCTCCTCGTTCCAGTTTTTAAGCAGAAACTGCGTCCATTTAATAAAATGCTCTGGGGTTTTGCCCGTCGGTAGGCTTATCACCCCGTTGGGGTTTTCCGAAACCCATTCGAGAAACCTAAGCGCAGTGAATAACCCGAGTAAAGGGAAATTATCCACAGCGATGTAGGGTATTCTGGTATTCGTTTTTTCCATGCCAGATATTCTCACGAAAGCCTTTTCAACAGCGGAAAAATTGTAATTGTTCATAAAATACTTTAAAACAATAATAACCTATGTGTTATTTTTTATAACCTCACAAGCTTAACGCTTGTGAGGTTACTTACATAAACAAAATATTAATATACTCTAAGAATTGATTAAACTTATCCCATTTCTCTTTAGATTGCAGAAGTACAATAGTTCTTATTAATATCCCACCAAAGATTTGTGCTAGTTCTATCACCTCCAGTTCCCATTAGGATTACACCTTTCTCATACTCAACCGCATTATTGGTTGATTCAGCATTAGGTATTTTAACTCTCTTTATAAAACTCCGAGGGTCAGTAATATCTGATGGCAATGATCCAAAAATTAAAGGATCGCGATAAGCTAAGACATCAAATCGAGGTAAATTCAATCGTCTTTTATCACTCCAAGCCTCAATAGAAACATCGGGGAAAAGTGATATGTACTTTTGTGTTATAATCTTCTCCAATTGTGTATTCCCTGTCCCAGAAATATCATCAAAATTGGCGCTTGTTCCAGCAGTGTTTTTATCATTTGACAATATGTAAGCTTCTGCACCGCTAACACCCCATCGAGTAAAAGACACATGAATACCCGCTTCATACTCAGTCTTAGCATTCCCTGTTGCAAAACCTCTTAGCGCTGCCTCTGCCTTTAGAAAACATACTTCTTCGTAGAGCATTAAATCATAATCTCTTGAAATATTCCTTGCAGCAGGTTTTCCAACAATAAACTCACCAAGAATTGCAATCTCAGTTTTCGCATTAGGTGACTGATTAACATTATTGGGGTGCAACCCTGGAGTAACCCCTTTCCATATGCCACTAGATGAAGGATCAAACATAACCACAGCTCTTGGATCTATCTTGGCTGGTTTGGTGGTTGCTGACACACTTAAAGGCCAATCGATTCCACCAATATTTGTTACCAGTTTTTCAAATGAAGAGGTCATATGTTGAGTTTCGCCCCAACCAAAAAGAAGTGTGTAGTTGTAATCCTGACCCCAACCTTTATTAGAAGGTGGACATTTTGCATCATCCCCAGACGATTCCATAGTTCCACCATTTATTATAGCTATAGCTGCCTGAGCCTGAGTAGCACAAAGCGAAGGATTTACTTCAGACACCCTGAGTGCAAGTCGAAGTCGAAGAGAGTTAGCAAATTTTTTCCATTTTGTAATATCACCTTCATAAATCATGTCTTCCTTACCGTTCAAAAAACCTTTTGCTGGGTCAATCATTTTAATAGCCTCATCAAGTTCTGTGAAAAACTCAAGGTATTGATCTTGTACTGATACGTATGGAGGGTTCTCTACAATTTGCTTATAGCTAGGAAAAGGCATAACTCCAAAAACGTCACAAGCTTGACTTTGTATATACACACGCCATATTTTTGATACAGCTACTGAGTTAACCCTGTCAGGATCATCCTTTCCTTGGTTAATTACTATATTCAATGATGAAATCCAACTTGGTATAATATTCCAATAATCGATTGTCCAACCATCGTTTGAAAAATAGTTTCGAGTATTTGTCCAACCGGATGGAACCTCATCCAACATTTGAGAGTACAAATCTATATGAAGACTTTTTAACCTTTGAAAGATATGAGCTCCATTATAGGTTGAACCAGCCCTTAAAAGTGTTGAAACTTTAGAACGGCTATAATCATATTTGTTTAATTCAGGAGAGGGCTTGTCTGGGTTAATGTTCATTTCTTCTAGATCTGAACAAGAAAACAGACCAAAAGCCATTAAAATGGTAAGATATATTTTTGTTTTCATGTAATAAACATTTAAGGTTAGAAGGTTAGATTTATATTAAATCCAATGCTACGTAGTTGAGGCATAGTACCATACTCAATACCTTGAGCATTGTTTGTTGAATAAGTACCTTCAGGATTGAATCCTTTAGTTTTGCTGTAAATCATAAACAAGTTACGAGCCACTAGACTTACTTTAACTGATGAAAGTTTAACCTTTTGAGTTATAGCTGTTGGAATAGCATACCCGATGCTCATTTCTCTTAAACAAATATTTGTCGCATCGTACATCCATGCTTCAGTAATACCTGATATCCCTTTCCAGTAATCCTGAGAGGAAACTGCTTTAGAATTCTCTTCTCCTGTCGATTTAACAATGGAATTAGGCACTACAAAGCCAGTTTCTCTTCCATCTAATGTCATTGCAAGTGTACCCGATGTTGCACCAGTTCTGATGGAGCCCATATACACCTTTCCACCATATCTCAAATCAACTAGAAACCCTAAATTTATTCCGTAGATTGTAATATTATTATACAACCCCATCATCCATTTAGGCTGATAGTTACCAAGTTTTGACATTTTTTCTGATGGTAATGGTATCCCATTAGCATCAACATAAATCTGACCATCAGCATTCCTATCATAAGTATATCCAAGTATATCACCATAATCTCCACCCTCACTTGCAACTACTTGTAAAAATTGAACAGATAAATCACTCAGTAGATGATCTTTTACACCATCTGTCAATTTTATAATTTTATTTTTGTTCTTTGAGAAATTTAGGCTTATGTTCCAATCTAGGTTTTTCTTATGGATAGGAATTGCATTTACAGACAATTCAATACCCTTATTCTCAACATTACCTGCATTAACATACTCATATTGAAAACCCGTAGCAGGGGGAGTTGGGAGTTTTATAATCTGATTAAAAGCATTCTTTTTATAATAGGTGAAATCAATCCCCAACCTGTTTTGAAACATTCTAAAGTCAACTCCAAATTCAGAGGATTTAATACTTTCTGGTTTATAATTAGGATTTGTTTTAAAATTTTCAGGAGTAACATTTAAAACTCCGTCATCATATTTTATATTTAGATACTCCCTAGTTCTATATGGATCAGTATCATTTCCTACCTCTGCCCATGAAGCTCTTATTTTTGCAAAGCTAATTGGCCCTGTTTTAATTCCACTATTCTCAAGGAGCTGACTAACAATAATACTTCCACCAATAGATGGATAAAAATAGGAATCACCATCTAATGTAGAGGAACGATCTTGACGTGCTGTTACATCAAGGTATGCCCAATTATCGTACGAAAGAGATGCAGTTCCATACCAAGATCTAATTTCTTCTTCAGTTCGATTAAAAGCAATTTCACGATTAACACCATTCAAGACTGAATAATAATCAGGGATTTCAAGACCTTGAGCTTGCGTGAGTTGATAAGTTGACTTGGAATTCATAAGGTTTCCTCCAAATGTAAATATCCCTTTTACCTTATCAAATAGCTTGCTTTGTGCGGTAAAGAGAAAATCGGCATTTTGTATTTTGTTAATTTCCTGTATTGCTCTAAAATCACCTGTTATACCGTTAGTTGTCCAATAAGGCGTCCCTGTTGCTAATCTATCTTGAAACATAGAACTGGTATAATCAAGTCCATAGCGAGCCTTAAGGTTTAACCAAGAGGTGAAATCATATTGTAATGCAAAGAAACCCAACATACGATCTTTATTGTCTTTATTTGTATTCCTATAGGCTGACCAATATGGGTTATTAAAAGTATTTGCTTCGAATACAGCAGGACTGCCATATTTTTCTTTTGCATAGTTAAACTCTTTATATTTGTCGTAATCACTAAATGCGACACTTCTTGGTGTTGCAAGATAATTAAGGAATATATTATCAGGATCCCCTGCTAATTTTATTCTATTCTCAGTGATTTGTCTAATATAATTGATCTTAACATCGGCTGAGAGTTTATTCCATTTCCCTGTTGTTCGTACATCAAATGATGTTTTTTCGAATTTACTATTGGGTACAATTCCTTTATTATCCATTCGAGATATCCCGATTCTTAAGGTAGAGTTATCATTCCCAGCGGTAAGTTCAAGGCTATTTGTAGAAGTAACCCCAGTACGTAAAAAATCTTCATAAAGATTGTTTCCCGATGATGAATAAGGTTTATCACCCAATAGGGCTGCCACATTGGAACCATCCATTGCACTTCCCCAACTTCCAGTTTGTGTAACATCAAATGCTCCATTAATACCTTGACCATAAACGTTTTGAAAATCAGGTGTTTCCATGGGTTTTTCAAAAGTTGTATTGGTATTGAACGAGATACCTAAGCCTTTCTTTAATTTACCGGACTTAGTTGTGATCATAATTACCCCATTACCAGCAAGGCTTCCGTAGAGAGCTGAAGCAGCAGGACCTTTAAGGATTGACATCGATTCAATGTCATCAGGAGAAATATCTGCCATTCCTGATCCCTTATCAACATTCCGATTACCCCAATAGTCATCCGTCCCACTTGTGGAACTACTAACTGGCATTCCATCTACAACCAAAAGAGGTTGGTTGTTTGAACTAATAGAGTTATTCCCTCGAATTGTTATTCTTGAAGACCCAGAAGGACCAGAAGATGCTTGCCTTACTTGCAGACCAGCAATTTTACCCGTAAGTGCATTCGATACATTAGGATCTCGAGTTTCAGTTAACCCTTCACCCTTTATCTCTTCCATCGAATAGCCAAGGGCTTTCTTTTCCCTTTTAACGCCCAATGCTGTAACCACAAGCTCTTCAATCTCCTGTGTTGAAGTTTCAAGCATTACATCGTAACTGTCCTGAGCATCAATTAATGTAATCTCCTTGGAATTATATCCAATAAACGAAAAAACGAGAATAGTTGAACCACTTGGTACTTTAACGGAATATTTCCCATCAACATTTGTCGTTGATCCAACAGAGGTTCCTTTTACCATAACGTTTACTCCAGGCAACACAACACCATCCTTGGCGTCTTTAACAACACCTGTGATGTCTCGTTGAGCATACAAAACGTTAGTAAAAGCAAAAAGCATTACCAACATGGTAATCTTTAAAACTTGTTTAAACTTTTTTCTCATACGATTTTTTTTAGTTTGTTAATAAATTTTAGGTAATCATTCTTGGCTATTAATTTATAGGGTAATATATATTGAGTGGTACTATTTTTCGTCAAAAACATTCTCCATAACCACGGCAATGGCGCTCAGCAACCCGGCATCGTCGCCCAGCTTCGAAAGCACCAATGCGGTATCCTCCCTGAGCTTAGGAATGCAGTACTCGAAAAGTGCCTGCTGTAGCGATGTAAGGATGTACTCCTTCCCCGATGATACTTCACCACCAATGATTATCATTTCGGGGTTTAGCAGCTGGATGAGCATGGCTATGCCCTTGCCCAGCTCATGGCCAACCCTTGAAAGCAGCTGTATGGCAAATCGATCCCCATTTCGTGCAGCCTCAATAATCAGCGTGGCCTCAATCATCTCCAAATTCTCGTTAACCAAGCCCCTAAGTATTGAATCCTCGCCCGATTTCAACCCCTCCTTGGCCATTTTCGCTAGGGCTGTTGCCGAGCCAATGGTTTCGAGGCATCCCTTTTTACCGCAGCTACACAAAACGCCATCCTCCGAAATAGTGATATGGCTAAATTCCCCAGCAAACCCCGAATTTCCTTTATAAAGTTTACCGTTCAGAATCATTCCTAGACCAATCCCCCAGTCGATATGAAGGACCAAAACATTTTTTTTCCCTTCGGCTTGTCCGTATCGGAATTCAGCCAAAGCCCGAGCCTTGGCATCGTTCTCGATGAAAACGGCAAGCCCAAATCGCTCCTCAAGCAGCTGCCCTAACGGTTCGCTAAAATTTAAATAGGTATGATTCACCCCATTGGCTGAGTCAACCAAACCGGGCATAGCAATTCCAACTCCGATTAATCGATCCCTGTTTATAGGGGAGTGTGAGATTAAGTCCTCGGCGCGTTGCTGAATCTTATCAAGAACCGAAAGGTCGTTCTCGAGCTTGATATCAAAGGTTACCGTTCCGGAAATATTCTCGTTATGGTGATTGTATATGGCCATACGAGTTTTATACTTATCCATATCGATACCTAATATGTACAGGGAGTGATCGGCCAAACCGTAGAGGTTGGGCTTACGCCCTCCATTGGAGTCCCCTAGCCCTTGCTCCACAACAATTCCATCGCTAATGAGCTCGTTCAGGATGGTTTGAATGGTAGGTATGCTTAAATGCAACTTTTTAACTAAATACGAGTTGCTTAAATAACCCCTTTGATAAAGGTACTTAACCACTTTCTTTTTCTGGAGGAACTTTCGAAGCTCCTTCCCGCTTATAGCCTGATAATATTTACTCTGCCAAAAGTGCATAATCGATCCATTTTTAGACAGAGCAATGTACATTATTTTTAATATCGATGCAATTCTTTTATATATTTTTTAATAAGTATTTTATTCTTATAGATTATTATTAACATGTTTTTAAGGTAAACGCAACAGGAATTGGGGTTGATCCGTTGATCAAAAAAAATTGGAATAAACCGATGAGGCTAAAAAAATGGAAAATATCTATAAAAAATAGTTGCTATTCACCCCTCCCTATGGAAAGATGCTTGCCTACCGAAACGGA
>Ga0209287_10000051_pt1 | contig 70229 bp, 73 predicted proteins | sample PPLLak3cmMay2015_2_FD_187255 | JGI IMG/M metagenome (GOLD analysis project Ga0209287, IMG submission 187255) | Freshwater sediment microbial communities from Prairie Pothole Lake near Jamestown, North Dakota, USA - PPLs Lake P8 Core (1) Depth... | ecosystem: Environmental > Aquatic > Freshwater... | reverse complement strand
CACGCAGTTACAGAGAATAAAAAAATAAAAATCGTTGATACAGAACGGCCTGTGATACGGATCAACCGCTATGGATCATCCTTTGGAGATTTACCAAATAGCTATACGTTTGGGGCGACGGTCACTGATGATTCCATCGTATCAACCGTATCTATTGAGTATTGGTATAATGGCAGCAATAAGATGAAGAGTACGATGAATTCGAAGGGGAATAACTACTACGAAAAAGTAATCCTTATTGAAGAAAAGCCTGAGAGAGTATATTGTATCATCAACGCAACCGATATCGCGGGCAATACAAATAATTCAAAGAACCCAATTGCGCATTCTGCTGGGCCCTATAATGGGTACGTGTTAGAGGAAATCAAGTTTAATGGGTCGAAAAGCTTTGATCTTGATGGAACGATTTCCAGTTACGTTTGGAATTTCGGTGATGGTACAACTGGAAATGGCAGCACTATTACCCATGTGTATCATTCGAACGGCTCCTATACGGTAACATTAGTGGTGACAGACGATCAAGGGTTAACAGGAACAAGTCTTACAGACGTCACAATCGTTTCTCTTAATAGGCATTTAATACCTGCGGATCAACTCAATTACATTAACATGAGATATCAGATGACACTCACGGAGCAATTTTTCTGCTATGACACGGATGGGAACGGTATTGTTGATACATTCGTTGACCCTAGTCTTCAACTCACCGCAGTGCATAGTCAACCTGTGAATTTTAACGACAATATCTTGTTTCTTATCTCCATTGGCTCAGATGCAATTCCTGAGTTCTTCTGGGACACGACGACCGATCTTGTTTACCCCATCTCCTATAGCATTGGCATCATACAGAACAAGGTAGTCGATGTGGTCACCGAACAAGCACAAGTGTTCGTGACTGTGGACAAAGGACAGTGGATTTACTTTGAAATCAACGATCTATACCCTGATGCAGACCTTATTATCACCACGATGGGTAGGACAATTTCCTTGGACAAATTTTGGAGAGAAAATGATAAAATCTATGTATTTGATGACCCCGAGGTAACTTATCAATTTTCATTTTATAATATCTTCCCGAAGCTGACAGCGACGTTTACACCAACAGACGGAGGAATCATCAATGGTGATCATCCCTCTATAAAAATCACCTTTAATGTTCCTGTGATGATCCTGTCTGCGACGTTTGGTTCGATGAATGTCGAATCTCAGTTCATACGATTAGATGACACCAATTATCTTTACACACCCCCGGGGTATCTCGAAAATGGAACCTACCCATTCGATATCGATGCACAGGCGTTGCAAGGGAAAGGATCGCTTTCATCCTCTGTCGTCTATCTTTACTTTGCGTATCTGCCCCCACCTCAGAAGAGTTTTTTAGAGGCGTACGGGCTTGTGATTCTAGTAGGTTTGTTGACAGGTGGCATTGGAGGACTCTTGATTCTTTTTAGGGTAAAAAACATCTCTATCGACGGTTTCATCTACATACAGAACAAAAAAATAATTCCCTTCTTCAAATCAATTATTGTCGGACCAGTTAGCGTGAAAATCCCTCATGAGAATCTCAGCAAAGCGGAGTTCTATGTTGATGGACAGCTGAAAGACGAGGTATCCTCATTTCCCGTGTTTTGGCAGTGGAACGAACAAGCATTTATGAAACATACCCTTGAAACAAAGGTGTATGATCAAGATGGGAATAGCGCCTCTAGTGGACAAATGGAGTTCTTTATTTTTAACCTGACCAAAGGAAAACAATCTTAATCAGGTGTGTTTTGCTTCATCCCACTTTCCGTTTCAGAGAGAATTCTTATACCTTCTTCAGTCAGTTCAATTTCATTATATGAGACATAGTGAAGCAGCTCGTTTTGCAGTAATTTTTTCACAATATGTTCAAATTCTATTTTTGAGACGTGTAGTACTACTGATGCAACTTCCGCATCCATATCCCGGGAATGCAGCATCTTAAGAAGTTCGATTTCCTTCTCAGTAAGCATGACGTCCGCCTCATATTCACTGGAAGGGTCTTCATATTCATCCGTGAGGTTTGTGACATAACTTTCAATGATGGTATCAAGATTAAGCCGATCAAGTTCTTTTCCTTCCTTGCTATAGAGGACACAGGTTTTCTGTAAGGGATCATATTTCCATGATCCAACGTTTTTCCAGCTGTAACCCAGTAGGCTGACATCATCACGATGTTCCATACCTTCACTCATCTTCTTCATCTGCACCTGTTGTTTCTTCTTCCGATGCTGTCGATGCATATAGCGCTGCTCGGTTTGGAGGAGAGCAAGGTCAACACCGAAGTTTCGTAGCTCGGCTATGATTTGTTCCCCCGCCTGTTCTTTTAATTCTTTCATGAAGAACAAACCTGTTTTTCCCACCAGATCCATATAGACGATTCGGATGATCGCCTCAACCGCGGTGCCAATTTTTGTTGGTTCAACAGTGTCTATTTCATTGGAGATGTTGATGACAATTTCTGAGTTGGTATATTCCAGGTTTTCAATGTTGATGTATCGTAAAAAATCGTAGTTTTGTTCAAGGGTTTTTATAATAGCGCCTATAACGGTCGCAGCAAAGGTCTGTGAGGTTCGTCTACTTGCGACCATGTATAACGTGCGCAAGATACCACCAATGACTTCTGAATTTTTGATTTCTGCCATAGTTCCTCACGTTTTGAAATCAACTATCATTTTGTAGACGTACGGAAGTTTGATGATAAACCGACTTCCTTTTCCGATTTCACTTTCCGCCCATATCTCGCCATTATGTTTTTTTACGATTTCTTTTGATATAAATAAGCCTAATCCGGTGCCTTCGTTGTTTCTATCCTCACCGGTATATGCTTGGTAGAATTTTGTGAAAATTTTACGTATCTCATCTTTTGATATCCCAATGCCGGTATCTTCGACTGTGAGGAGTAGATGATTGTCTTTTTTTTCTATCTCTAAACCGATATACCCGCAATCAGTAAATTTAAGGGAATTTCCAATGAGATTCTTCATTACTTGTGATAAACGATTTTTATCACCGATGATGTGTGGGAGGGGCGAAGGGACATTGACATGAAATTCAAGTTTTTTATTCATAATCGCCGGTCGCATATCCTCAACGATTTCATTGAGGAATTCTACTAGGTCTATTTTCTCCATATCAAATCGCATGGTATCGCTATCAAGACGGGCAACGTCTAAAATGTCATTGACAAGTTTTAGCAATCGCTCTGCGTTCCGAAGACTGATTTTTGCCCAATTTTTGATTTTCTCATTGCTTTCATTATCATGAATGATGAGATCTAGGTATCCTTTGATGGGTGTGACTGGTGATCGAAGTTCATGGGCAGCAATGTTCATAAACTCTGTTTTTAACCGTTCGTTTTTCTTTAATTCATCCTCGATTTCCCTACGTTGGGTGATATCTCGAACAGTGCAGATAACACCACCAAATTCTGTTTGTTTGGTCAATGGTGCGATGTTTGCCTCAATGGGGATGATACAACCATCACCAGCAACGAGTTCTAATTCGACGTTCTCTATTTTATCATTCTTTTTTCGAACATCTATGAAAATTTGTTGGAAGAAGTAGACAGAGTCTTCCAGCAGATGATTCCGAAATGGTGTGGCGAGAATCTGACTTTTTCGTCGTCCGCATAACTTTTCGAACGAAGGATTCACATAGGTAAGGCGCCCTAGCGAGTCTGTGGTAAATACTCCATCTGCGGATGTTTCTGCAAGGATACGATATTTCTCCTCTGACTTGACGAGTTCTTCCCAGACTTTTTTACGATCAGTAATATCTTCTATAGTACCAATGATTGAGATCGGTTCATTTTCTTCATCAAAGAGTGCGGTGCACGTATCACGAATCCATCGATACCCGCGTGATTTATGTTGAAAACGATATTCGATTGATCGAATAGTATTTTGTTTTTGCTGATGATTTGTGATCATCTGTACATGTTGGTTCCATCGGGCGCTATCATCAGGATGGATGAACCCCCCAATGTTTTTTAGGGTGAAAGACATCATCTCCTGAGGAGAGTATCCGATAATTTTTACCGATGAAGGACTAACGTAGTCGCAGGTCTTTTTCTTTAGATCTAGCTGGTAGATCATATCAAGGGAGTTTTCTAACACCACTTGGAATCTTTTTTCACTTTCATCAGGGTTAGTATCAGGGGATGTAATTGATTTGTCTTTTATTCGAATGACGTCGTCTCTGCGCTTTTGTTTCGGGACATCTGATATGATAACAAGGTAAGTATTTTCGTCGTTCTGTTCGTCCCGTAAGGGAGATGCGTTTACCACACCAATTCGCTTATCTCCGCGTTTGGTGCGTGCCTCTATTTCGAAAGGGGGTATTTTTTTGTTTGCGTATCTCTTCGAAAAAATCTTTTTCAGCGATTTTTTTGATTCCTTTGTGAATACAGATAAGTCGAAAAGATTTTTCTGCAGGATCTCATCAGATGTGTATCCAATCCATTCAGTGATACGTTCATTTACGTCTAATATACCACCATTCTTATCAACGAGCATGGTGGTTTGAGGAGATACATCGAACAAAGCCCTGTACTTTTTTTCTTTTTCTAAGAACAGCTCCTCTGTTATTTTCTTTTCAGTAATTTCTGTTGAAATTACTAAAACCGAGGTTGTTTGAGATGATGATGAATCTTTGACCGGATTGAAGGTTCTTATATACCATCGGCCGTGGTTACAGAAAACATCCTTAAGGGGTGCTCCAGAATCAAGAACCCAGGTGAGCTTCTGAGTAAAATCCTTGGTTTCCTCATATGAATGAAAATCGGAAAATGTTTTTCCCAATACCTCTTCGCGGGATCGACCTAGTTGTGATAAAAGCTGATTATTTATCATGAGATACTGACAATTGGCATCAAGTAAAGAAATGGAATCATCTGCATATTGAATGAGGGAATTAAACTGGTTTTCCAGTCGTGTTTGTTCAGAGATGTTTTTTATGATGTATAAAGAACCTAGATTTTTTCCATCGTTATTTTTCAGTTTGCAGGAAGAAATTGTGACAGCCACTGTTTTGTTATTTTTTAGAAGAATTTTCGTTTCTATGTTATTTTCAAATCCATTTTGGTTGTCTAGTTTTTGTTTGATGGCTAGCCATTCTTCGGGTAAGTGAAGAGAGCTGACCGAGTGCAGATATAGCTCGTCGTTTGTTTTGTGTAAAAACGATTCTGTGTAGGTATTCCATGAGATTATCCGTTGTTGTGTATCAAGGATGAGAATAGCAAATGGACATATCTCAAAAGCGGTTCTATAGATGGTTTGCATTTGGTCTGCCGGGAGGCTTTGATTAGGTTTCGGAGGGGTGGTGCATAGCAGTGTTGAATCATCGATCTCATGAAATGCATCATCCTTTGATTTCGTAACTGGTTCATTGCTAGAGCTTGTTTTTTTCTGTGAATTCCTCTGCCGTTCTTCGTCCCGTAAGATTTTTACTATCTCTGGTTCCCTGTGCATGATTTTTTCCTAGGAGGATTTTTTACTTATTTGCACCCCAATTGTATACATCCCATTATTGTAAATGCACTCTCATAATATATTCAAACTTTTAATATTTTATCGACTCGTTGTAAAAGCGTTTCTTTATCAAATGGTTTCATGATGTAATCTGCTAATCCTTCTTCAAGTAAGACTTGCTTACGTTTATCGGATATATCCAAAACACTCATAAAAGCAACTTTAATATCTTTGTTTTTCTTTTTAATCCGATTGAAAACATCCCAACCGCTCATCCCAGGCATCATAATATCAAGAAGAACCAAATCGACTTTCTCTTTCTCAAGCCGACGTAACGCTTCCTCGCCACTGTATGATGGTACGACGGTGTATCCACCAAGTTCAAGAACGGTCCTTGTGAGATCTACGATATCTGGTTCGTTGTCGACGACCATAATTTTTTTCATGTTACAGTCTCCTCATCCATGTTTGTAAGTCTGATTTACCTATAAGAAGATATCGTAAAATGACTATAATAATTATTCTTTTTATAAATTCATTACATGACCTTGTTTGAGAAAAAGAAAAGTATAAATTCCCATAGAAGATATGATTTTTTGTTTACCCTGATGGGAGCACTATGAAGAAAAACGAGAATATCTTTATTTCATTAGAGATACAAAAAGATATGGACTCCAAAGGACTTGTACTGAGCATTCAGTTTGATAGAAATGCTTCGAATTTCCACCAAGATAATGAGATTATCAGCTGGTGTCCGACTGGTGATGAGCTTGATTTTATCACGGAAGCTTTTCAAACCCTTGGAGGCAATACTATTCAAATGCCAGAAAAAATTCAAGAAAAAGAAGAAATACCTCAAGAGGAGGATACTCCATTGGCGGTGGAAAGGACAGATTATTCGCATCGTTCGTCAGAGATACGAATCGCTCCCTTGCCGAACAATATGGAGTTCGAAGAAACTGAGGAGTTAGCAGAAACCCAATCACGGGAAAATGAACTTGATGAAAAAGTTTTTATTCAGGCTGATGAGAAAAAAATTGATGAGATATTGAAGCGGAAGAAACAGATGACAAGAGAGCAAGATGTTCAAGATACCGATGACAAAGCGTTGATTGATCGGTTGATGAAACAAAAAAAGAAACGATAGTTTTTTACTTGAATTTTTTTGTTCAGAGCGGGATGGCATCGGAGAGATTGAATTTTTTACAGTATTTTTGAAGGAGCGTATGGATTTCTTCAAGATAGTTTTCCTTGGGTCGATAGTCATTTTCGTATAATGCGTCATATTTTGGGAGAAGATGTGGATAATGTATTTTTATTAAATTTCTGACGTGGATTTCCTGGTCACCTTTTAGTTCGAGATGTTTATGCAGCAGGTATCGTGCATTCGCCTGAGATGCTGCCTCGACAATCGATTCGATTTCAGATTCGACGATATAGGGGAGAATCGGTATCAGCGCAAGCCCAGCCATAAAACCATGCATCCGGAGATCTTGGAGTGTTTCAAGGCGGGTAGTTGGGGTAGGTACGTCTGGTTCAAAGATTTGAACGACCTGGTCATTTAATGAGCACATACTGAGTGTAATAATGCAATCCAGCTGAGAAAGAAGGGGAATGTCTTTGAGAATTAACGGGGATTTTGTTAGAATATGACAGGGAAAATCATAGTTTTTTAAAGTCTCAAGAATCGTGTGTGTAAGTTGGAATTTTTTTTCAATGTTCTGATACGGGTCATTAACCGAACCGATGATGATTCTGCCTTTTTGTATGGTTTGTAGTTCTTTTTCTAATATTTCTTTGATATTTTTCTTCACATAGATTGTTTTCTCAAAAGAGGAATCACAGTATTGGCATCCAAACTCGCAATTTTGGTAGGGATCGACGCAGTAGCTTCCATGGAAAAGTGTATCTTTCTTTATGATGATTTTAATAACGGAGTCACAGTTGATGAGTTTGTAATCCATTTACATCTCCTTTGGGGCGGAGATTCCAAGTATCTCAAGGGCATTTCGAAGAACAATTGCTGTCGCGTTAACAAGTGCGAGTCTGGAAGAGCGAAGGATCATGTTTTCCTCTGAAAGAACAGGGCAGTCTCGGTAGTATTGATTAAAGACCGAAGCGACTTCAAAAAGATAGTTTGCGATGCTGTGTGGTTTACATCCGTTGCTCGCATCTTCAATGACTGAGGGGAACAGAGCGAGTTTTTTTATCAGGGCGCGTTCCGAAGCATGTGTTAGTACGGTCGCATCTACAGTATGATCGTTGGTGTTTGTTTTTGAAAGGATGCTGCATGCTCTTGCATGTGCATATTGGATAAACGGGATTGCGTTTCCTTCGAAATTTAATGCGTCTTCCCACGTGAAGACAATGTCTTTTTCTGGTTGAACCTTTATGATATTGTATCGTAAGGCTCCAATGCCGACTTGTTCTGCGATGTTCCTCATTTGTGGTTCTGTAAGTTCGTCTGCTCTTCTTTTTTTCACTTCTTCGTAGGCATGTTCTATGCATTCGTCAATCAGATCATCGAGGTATACCACACGTCCTCTTCGTGTAGACATTTTACCCCCCGGTAAAGAGACAAATGCGTAGAACACAACCTTTGGTAGTATCTTGGTTTGGAGAAGCTCCAGTGCTATTTTTACTTGTTGTGCTTCCAAGCGATGGTCTTCCCCCAGAACGTTTATGAGCAGGTCTGCATGGTCTGCTTTCCATTGATGATAGGCGACGTCTCGTGTTGCATAAAGGGTTGTCCCATCGCGTCGTAAGAAGAAGAATTTTGTGTTTCGCCCGTGAATGTTGAACGATTCCAGATCTAAATAAAATGCATTGTCTTCTTCGTGACAATAGGTTGTTTGTTTTAATCCTTTGACGACACCATCGACGCTTTTATCGTAGACGAACGTTGATTCTGGGATAAAGGAATCTATCTGTATGTTGATGCGTGCAAGGCTCTGGGTGATACCTTCAAGCACAGGTGCGTAGGATGAATGAATCATTTTTATGGTGTTCTGATCGCTTCGTTCTAATTTTTTAACGAGGTCTCCTATCTGTTCTGTGACCGTGGTATCTTTTTCCATGCGTTCGTTTGCTGTTTGATAGTATCCAACCATCTGATGGTCTGCTTTTGTATTCTTCATAGGAGGGATGTCTTTTTGTTCGAGGTGATGGACACCCCATGCGAGAATCGCGACTTGTTTGCCCATGTCATCGACATAGAATTGTGATTCGACATCGTACCCTGCTGCTTTGTAGATACGAACGAGCGTATCACCGATAATTGGATTTCTTGCCCGGCCGACATGTAATGGACCGTTTGGGTTTGCAGAGGTATGTTCAATAATGACTCTTTTTTTCTTTTTTTGTAAATGCCCGTAGGCTTCTTTATTTTTCAGGATGGCCTGAAGTGTTCCTGCGGTGAGATGAATCGTATCAATGAAAAAATTGAGGTATCCTCCTTGTGTTTCTACCTTTGTAATCCATTTGCTCTTTGGGATATCCTGCGCGATTTCTTTTGCTATGTCGTTTGGTGATTTTTTAAGCAGTGGGGCGAGCGGAAAACAAGGGAATGAGAAATCACCCATGTTGTCTGGCGGGGTTTCTACTCGTACCTCATAGGGTATCTTATAGTGCGCGATTGTTTTTTGGATCTGCTCTGTTATTTCTTTTTTACATTCTTCAAGTGGGTACATAGTGTGTTTTGGGAATTGTCTTGGTGTTAAAAGGTTTTGTTATCCGCGTATCCTTGCGTCTTTTCCTATGCGAGCTCTTGATTAAAATCATCTATATTTATATGTGATGAATGTATTTACCTGCTCTGGATTGGGATGGGATATACATGGGTAAGACAATTGCACTGAAGCTTTCTAAAAAAGAAGAACAGTTTCTAACACAGATCAATAACCAGGGAATGACCAACAGTGAACTGTTGCGGTCTGCTTTGCATCAATATTTTCTGAATTCGCAGGAGTCCTCCTCTGATGAGACGCAAATGAGGAACATCTTTGTAAAGCAGGAAAATGTTTCAGCAGATTTTTTTGATTTGGTTCAGCAGCTAAAATCAGATATGCAGGCTGTACAGGGTCAGTTGGAGAAAATACAAAAACAGGTGGAAACCGATGTGCGGACATTGCAAAGACAGTTGTTTCTTCTCACATCCAGTGCTCCAAATCTTCAGCAGGGTTTCTCGTCAGTGAAGCGGGATATTGTGCATGATGTGCATCAGCAGGTTGACGAGTTTTTGTGTAAGCAAACACAAAAAAATGGTTTAAAAGAGGATATGCTGTAGATGAATTATGTTGGAGTGGAAAAATAACTTTTCACTGTTTGTAGGAGTTGTCGGTTGTCAAATGGTTTTGTAATATAGTTCTTTATATATTGTTTCAGATCATCAAACTTCCAGTCGCATTCATCCTTTGCTGACACCATGGTGATGATAATGTCTTTGTTCAGACCTTTGGCTACGATCTGGCGGATTGTTGTCCATCCGTCCATGTGAGGCATCATGATATCCATGAGGATGACTCCTTTGAAGCCGTGTTCGAGTTCTTCGATGCAATCTTTTCCGCAGGGGACGGTGTAGACCTCAAATCCTTCTGCTTCAAAAAGTTCTCGTATTGTTATCAGTATATCAGGGTCATCATCAACAATCATTAATTTTTTATGCATCCGCAGGTGAAATACCGATGAAGCATATTAATTTTTTGTTTAAACTGTTACAAAAATACTTTTTTTATTGTCCCGGTGAACAATAATGGGAACCGTACTGATTTTTTAGATAATCATCGGGTCAAACGGATCTGTATTCTGAGGTGACTTACCGGCAGCACGTCCGTTAAGTTTTTTTGCGATATGAAATATAAAATTTTTTTCTACCGTTTCAACCTGTCGTTTGCTCAGGTTTGTTTTTCGGATTAATATTTCTCCTTTCTCATTGATGACTTCGATAATACCTCGCTCCGGGTCAGATATCACTTTAAATATTTTTCCTTTTGTTTGTAGTAAGACCCAGATATGTTCACTTGTCATAAGAATTCCTTTTTTTATATATTTTTTAGTTGATTTATGAGTATATAAACATTACGAAAAAATACAGGAGAGAATATGGTTGCAGATCTGAACGCCATACCAGGAGGGAAGGCGATTTTCCCACTCTGGTAGTTTACCACCTTGTGTTTATATATTATAACTAAGAGAATTGAATACGGTAGGAAAATAAGAGATGGAACGGGATTGAAGATGCCACAGAACAAAAGAAATGCAGTCTTCGTCATCAATATGATTTTGGTTTGTCTTGTTGGAAACCTCTGCCTTATTGACGGAGCTCAAGCGGCTGGGATAACTATCTATGTTGATGATAGTAACACCGGTGGACCTTGGAACGGGACACAAGACCATCCGTATAGGACCATTCATGATGCATTAACCGTGGCGACCGATGGTGATACCATCTTTGTGTACAGCGGGACCTATACTGAAAAAATCGATATCACGAAAGATGTGACGATACTTGGTGAAAACAAAGATACGACATATGTCGATGGCGGAGGCTCTGGCCATGTCATTAATGCTCATGGGATATTTGGTGGTGAAATTCAGGTCACTCTGAAATACCTCACTATTCGGAACGCTGGTGGAAGCGGTTTTGACTGTATCACGTTTTCATATGTAACGAATGGTGAGATATCTAATAACAAAATCCTGAACAGTCTCGAAGGAGAGGGGATTTCTATTGACCATTGTAATGGAGTGACGATTCGTGCGAATACCATTACGAATAATAAAGTCGCGGGTGTAAGTGTGACAGCCTCAGAACAAACTATCATAGATCAGAACATGATTCAAAACAACCAGAAGGGGGTCCACCTCGCATCGTTTTCAACAAATAACCAGATTACAAGCAATACCATCCGGGATAACACCGTCTATGGTGTCTACGTCATCCAGTCATCCAGCAATACCTTCTCAAGAAATGATTTTACCGAGAATAGTCAGAACGCGCAGGATCAGTCGACGAATACATGGAGCATGGATGGCCAGGGGAACTATTGGGATGATTATAACAACTATGATAACAACAGTGATGGTATTGGTGATACTCCCTACACGATCCCGGGTAGTAGCAATGTGGATAATTATCCCCTTGGATACTTCACACAACCAGAGGAGCCAGGTGGGGGAAACCAACCACCTGTTGCAGTTTTCTTGTCGATTTCAAATACGACAGCTCTTCAAAATGCCACCGTTACTTTTTCCGGGGAAGGAACCGATATCGATGGATATATTGATGGTTATCAATGGCGGTCCAGTCTTGATGGTCTGTTAAGTAATCAACAAAGTTTTAGTACATCGACGCTCTCGATTGGAATTCATACGATTTACTTTAAAGTCATGGACAATGAAGGAGCCTGGTCAAGTGAAAAAACAGCCACGATTACTATTAATTCTGCAGTCAATCAAGCACCGACAGCATTTATTGATGAAATAACACCAAACCCTGCGCAACAGGGAGAACCAGTTATCTTCCGCGGCCATGGGAACGATGAAGACGGTGTGATAACCGAATACAAATGGCGGTCTAGTAAAGATGGAACCATTGGCACAACAGCTTCCTTTATCCGATCGAATCTCTCCTCTGGGACCCATACTATTTATTTTCAGGTAAAAGATGGTATCGAATGGTCCACCCAGGTCGTAACGACGGTAACAATAGAATGGAATGCTTCATCAGGAGATCCAGAGAACCTCGCTCCACATGCGTATCTTGGTGGTCCATACCTAGGAAAAGTGAACGAAGCGGTCAATTTCAACGGGTCTCTGAGTTATGATGAAGAAGGATCCATTGTCGGATACTGGAACTTTGGCGATAATACCACGGGAAACGGTCTGACAGCAACGCATATCTACACAGCACCAGGAACCTATACGGTGACATTGACAGTCACCGATGAGGCGGGTGCTAGTTCAACAGCTGCAACTTCAGCAATCATCACCCAATCAGGTTCACAAGGGAATGCATTGGAAGGATTCTCCATCTTAGATTTCGAAATCCCATTCCCCCTGCTAATGGCCCTAGTCATCCTTCTGATTGTCGGGATACTGATCGGTTTTATTTTCAAAATAAAACAAAGGTAAGAGTGGAGGAAATCCTTTTCGATGAGAAAAAATACTGAAAGAGGAACAAAAAAATATAAGTGATAGAGTACGATATGGTAGTGGTCGAGGAGATGAAACGAAGAACATTCGGGATGCAAAATAAGGCTGTTGCTGGTGTCATCGAAGCACTCTTAATGGTTGCCCTTGTATCGATAGTCCTTTCAGTGGTTCAACTCGTGTATATCCCAGAAGTAATGGAGCAAAGGGAATCAGAGCATATGGACCTGGTGTCCAATCAAATTTCTACGCTCAAATCTATGATAGATCTGCAAGGGGTGACAAAATCTTCAACACCGATATCTTCGATGCTCACATTAGGAAGTAGAGAATTGCCGTATTTCATATCAATTAAAGCATTTGGTGAAGTCAGCGTCACAGAAGATCCTGCCTATAAAATTATATCTCTTCCACCCTGGTCCCTACCATCAGGGATCATCCCATTGTCATCTATAAAATATGCAGCGGATAATTCATATTTTGTTGATCAGACATATATTCTTGAGGGCGGAGGATTGATTGTTCAACAACCAGATGGAGAGCCTGTGATGCGTGCAGATCCTTCGATTTCTTCAGTAAATAATACAAATTCCATCTCTATAAAATTTGATCTCACGCATGTGATGGCCGCCCCTGGGAAAAACATCACAAGCGGAGATGGGAACTGTTTTATTCGGACGAACTACTCAAGTAACAGGACGTATTTGAATACCATTCAATCTGGTGGATATATCCATATTTATACACGTTATCTCAATGCCTGGAATGAATCATTGTATGATCTTCTTGGGAGTTATGCGTTGAATGGTTACATTAACATCAATATATCCCCGACAGAGGATTATCTTGAGATTACACCGGGATCAAAAAGTATTGTGATACAGTTGAATGTCATTGATATCTATGTCCAGATTGGTCAAGGATGGATTCTCTAGGTATAGTAGTGAGTTTTCGGGAGCTGCACGGAAGGAGTTGAACCAAGAACGGTTTTCCTATGGCTAATATCAAACTTGAACAGAAAAAAGAAGAAGAACTCATAATGAAAACCAGTATCCCTGGGTTTGATGAGTTATTTTCAGAAGGCGGCATTCCGAAGCATAACTCTGTGTTAGTCGCAGGTGGAGCAGGAACCGGGAAAAGCACTTTGTGCAGACAGATCTGCTACAATCTTGTGACACAGGAAAAGCATTGTATGTATGTGAGCTTTGAGGAAAGTATTGAGAAGATTGAACGGAGTATGGTTGCGTTTGGATGGGATGCGAAAAAATATATTGAATCGGGTTATCTGCTCATTCAGAAGATTAATCCTCTTGATATTCTTCGGATGAAGTTTGGGTCGGTCAGTGGATCAGGGTCAGCCACTGAGCTTTCATATAAGATTAAACCGTTAATTATACCGAAGGATTTTAACCCAGAGGTTATCGTTGTTGATTCGTTGACCGCAATTATTTCTGCTTCGATAAGTAAGGAAAAAAATTATCGGGTGTATTTGCAGCAACTGTTCAATTTTTTTGAAGAGACAGGTGCGACGTCGTTCCTTATAACGGAGACTGAACAGTTGCCGACACGGTTCAGTGACACCGGGATTGAGGAGTTTTTAGCAGATGGAATCCTTGTGTTGTATAATATCCAGCGTGGGGATTGCCGGGAAAGTGCTATCGAAGTGCTCAAGATGCGTTATTCAAATCATCAGAAGAAGGTGTTTTTTATGGCGATATCCAGTGAGGGGATAAAAATATACCCTGAACGGCAGGTGTTGCTTCCCATTTATAAATAGGTGTAGGGTTCTTTTCGGTCACCGATTTTGTTCAGAGCGTAGGTTGCGAAAATCATTTCGATGGTTTTGACTTGCTGTCGGGTAAGTCCTGTTCGTCGTAGGATGATGTTGTCGCATTCATCGTAGATGGAGATGGTGCCTGATTCACGGTTTGATATGGCTTTGAGTATTCTGTTGTTTTGCGCCCAGATCCAGATTTTTATGCCCTTGGTGGTCATGTCACTCAGTCTCATTCATTACTGAGATATATTTTGATTTATAAATATATAAATATTTTCATAAATATTAATATACTATAAGGAAACCATGCGAACAAGCCTCATGCAGAAAATGAATAACAACAACAAAATAATTATACACGCACGCTTATACACATCCGAGGGTAGAAGATGGCACTCATCCAAACGGACAATAAAGTGACAGTTGCAAAGATAGAAAGAGTCAAAACCGGTATCAAAGGACTTGATGAATTACTCTCAGGTGGCATTCCCAAAGAGAGTATCACTCTTGTCTCGGGACCTCCAGGAAGCGGAAAATCTATTTTCTGCTACCAATTCATCGCTCAAGGCATCGATGATGGAAAACGATGCCTGTACATGACATTGGATAAAAAAATCGAAGGACTTCTCCTCCAAGCAACAGAACTTGGTATCAATTTCGAATCAGCGATTCAAACCGGACAAGTAAAGTTTCTCTTCCTCAACATCAATAAAAAACTCATCTACGAAAGTATGGTCAACGAGATTCTCTCTGGAAATTACGACCGAGTTGTTCTGGACTCGATCACCCCCTTATCTGAAATGCCTATCTATGTGAACAACCCAGAATTCAACACAGAGGCAAACGCCATTGATCACGAAGAAATCACATCAGGTAACTTTCCAGTCCGACGCTTACACCTCCATTACATTATGAATGCGTTAGAAACAGCTAAATGCACCGCTGTGGTCACCTCAGAATTACCATCTGGCTCGACGAGTTACTCCCGTGATGGTCTCTCTGAATTCCTCGCAGACGGTGTCATCATCCTAAGCCTTGATCCGACCATGGACCGACGAAAGCTTGCTGTAATGAAAATGAGAAGCACCAAACATACACTCAAACCACAGAACATCGAAATTGGCAAAGGCGGTATGCAGATAATCTAAAACCTATGTTGCATTACAGACCACCCAAAGAACTCAGAGCACTTTTCATTATACACTACGCACCATTACTACTTATCATCCTGATTGGGCCTTTGACCGCTTTTTATAATGTTTGGGAAATCCCATTACCAAAACTTCTCAGCATTCTACTTGGATGTGTTATTTTTCTTCTAGGGACATATGTGTATTTTAAATGGGAGATCTTCTGGCATAAGACATACAAAGGACAGCTCGTCACAGGCGGGATTTTCCAATATATTCGACACCCTCATTACACCTCTGTGCTTATCGTCGGATTTGGCCTGGCGCTGTTTTTCTATTCTATAGCTGCATTAATCATCGCTCTCATCGCAATCCCGATAATGATCTGGAGTATTCTTGATGAAGAAAAGGTATTAGTAAAACAATACGGAGAAACATATCAAGAGTATATGAAAAAGGTCCCGTGGAGAATAATCCCGAAGGTTTTTTAGTCCTCTCGTAACCATTCTCACATGGTGTTACTTAACATTCAGCTTTTGGAGGAAACCATTCCTTTCTCTTGAAGAAAACATAAATCAGATAAGTACAGACGATAGTCGATAGTAACAATATGGTAAGAATCCAAGGCCAATCAATAAGATCATTAATTTTACCGATTCCAAAAATGGTTGCTAACGTGTTTGGTACCAAACCTGCCGTTGCAAGTACCGCAAGCCAGGTAGCGATAAATGCTAATCGATTGTTCAACATCTGTAATTGATTATTATAGATAGTCTGCAATACTTCAAGGCCTGAAGCAAGCACCTCGCTCATATGTTCACTAAGGGCAATCTGTCTGTTGATGTCGTCACCAAGGATTCCGATACGTTGGAGGAGTTTCTGATTATCGGTTATGGTCTCTGCGTCCCCATAACGTAAGGAGTTAATCACATCCCATGAAGCCCACAAGGTATTCAGATAAGTGATGAGCGCATGCTTCATTTGATAGATGTCATTGCCGATTTCCGCCCGTGGTGCTTTGGGATCAACCATGAATTTTCCGAGTTCATCGCCTTCTTCTTCAATCATCCGCAGTCCGTTGAAATTCTTCTGGTTATTTTCATCAATGATCCGAGTCAGCAGGATCGTCAGCTTATCGTTCCAGGGGAGATCCTGACGGATTTTCTTCATGAAGATATCCGCGTACCGATAAATTTTTTGTAGACGTATCACTCCTTTAGGGTGAATCGTCAGTATCAAATTCTTCCGAATGAAAATAAGTAAAGGATACACTTTGACATCAAATTGATCCACCCGTACTGCAGGCAACATCAAACCTAATTCTGTGTCCAAATCCTCATAGGATGAGTGTCGGTCAGCAAGAACACTGGCGACAAGTTGAAGGCTGAATTTCAGAGACGTCGCGATAACAAAACTATCCTCATTGATATTATCAACAGTAAAATCCATCCATTCCAGTGCGTCTTCTCGTAATTCTCCGACAATCTCAGAGATATTATCACTTTCTTTTTTTGTCGTGACACCGTCTTTTGAGAGTGAAACGTAGTAAGCACTCTTTTGGGTCTTTTCAGCTTCTCCCATACGTCACTCTCCCTAAATTGAGGACTTTAATAAATTTGAGTCTACATCCGCAAGGAACATATAAAGGTACGTGCTTGTTGTCGAACACGCAGAGAAAACCATCATCGTTTTCAAAGACGACGACATTGGGCTCTGGTTGAGTCCTGCCCTTAAACGATGGTCAATCGGATGACTGCATGGTTCTCCTGATATTGCACGACATATGGCTGAAAATGGCTTTGTTAAGCAAAGGTTCTCCAAGAGAATAAAACGGACCTGTCGGGATTTGAACCCGAGTCAGAGGCTCCGGAGGCCTCTGTGATATCCAAGCTACACTACAGGCCCATGGACAAATCGGCTAATCCGCAGAAGAATTAATAGGTTTTGCTCTCCCACGACTGGCAGATATTGTAACAGAACCGAAACCACGAAGAAAAAAACTATTGTAAATGTGAGAATTACATGGTGAAAAAAATTTTGACGAAGTAAAATCAGTACGTTATGCTTTTGGTTTTTCTTCTTCTTGTTTCTTTGTTTTAAACTCAGTATAGCCGCATTTCCCGCAGCTTGCTCTATCCTTATGGTCCGCAAGGAATACTCCATCTCCGCATTTCGGGCAGTTTTTCCGCTGCCGAACAATCTTATCGCCTTCGACCTTAAACACTTGTCTTTTTTCCATGATTTATTCCTTCTTCGGGGCTTTTTCCGCGGGTGCTTCTTTCTTCGCTTCGCCTTCCTTTGCCGCTTCCTTCTTTGCTTTCTTCTTTGTACCTAACCCATTCCGCTTCAGAATCGGGTCAGCTTCGCCTTTTTTTGCATCTTCGATTGACTTGTAAATCTTAGCATAGCCGATGGTCTTTCGAGAACCAAACGATGACTGCATGTGATCTACCATGATGGTTTCTTTCTTTGCGTTTAACTTCTCAGCAAGCTCACTTCGTACAAGCTCACGTTTCGGTGTTCCTTCGCCTTCATGAAGAATGACAAAGCGAACTTCGGTTCTACCAAGCAGGACGTTATCGGTTTTTGATTGAATCTCAATTTCCATAGGACATCACATTTTATCTAATACTTCTTTCACTCTTTGTTTGTGGGCCTCTGTTGCTTTGACGACCACGACCCCCTTATTCGGCAATCCATATATTACTGTTACGCCTCCAGGAGCAAGGTAAATAGCGGCTAATGACGCAAGGTCTTCCTCACCTTCCACCTCGATACACACCGGGTTGTTCTGCGGGTTCTGATACACCGTTTGAATCGCATCCCAGAGTTCATCAGTGATAGTACCTGGTGGGTTCTTTATCTTGAGATGCACCCGTCCGAATCCTTGGATGAGTGTTTTCATCTCCTCAGGATATGGTTTGCGCTCCAGGATAAAATCCACGATACAGAGAAGAGGAGTAAAACCATGTTTCAGTACAGTGTAGGTGACTTTGTCTCCAACAGTGACAATATGCTTTTCTTTTTTAAGGAGTTTGAGAAGTTCGGGTTCATCAACCAGTTGACCGATATATCCTTTCAATGTGTCCTTCAAATCATTAGGTAACACATACATCGTTAACTGACCTTCAAGGCATATTTCCCTGGTTTTGTGATGTTCATTTTCTTAGCAACCTGAGAATGCTCAGGGTCTCGAACAATCACATACCCGCGCCATCGACTCACGGTCTGATCAGAACAATTCGGACAACGGTCTTTCTCTGTTATCAGATGACAGGTTTTACAGGCGTTGAGGTTTTTCATTTTTTCTCGCCTCGTTCCTCACGTTTTTCCTTGCGGTCTTCCCGTTTTTTATCTGGGCGTTTTTCGTCTTTTGGTTCAGCAAGCCATTCATGGGTCCCAAGAGCTGGTTGTCGCATGGTCAGACCTATTTTACTTTCTCGTGCTGATAGCTCGTTTAGACTCACTGCAACGATACGTGCACGAAGCGGGTCACCGACTTTGAGGATTCGTTTTGTTTCTTTGCCTTGGATTCGTCCACTTTCCGCATCAACATCAACATAATCATTCATGATTTGGCTCATATGTAAGAGGGCATCGAGGGGTCCGATATGGCAAAATGCACCAAACTCGACAATTTCGCAGACAATCCCATCGACAAGTTCCTGTAAAAGTGGGTTAAAGGTCACAGCTTCGAATTCCACTTTCTGGTACATCCCACCATCACCATGAATCACGATACCATCGCCTAATGGAGTGATGTTATCGACAACGACAATCAATCCATGGTTTCGTCTGATGGTTCCTTCAAATGTTTTTTGAACGATGTCATTGATTGCTTCGTTTAAATTTTCACCAAATCGCTCAGGGGGGACTCGAATCGTATCATGTATTTTTGCTAAAGTGTACATTCTCTCACTTTTTAATCCTGAATTATAGTTCGAACTGGAATAGACTTATCCCTTAAATTCTTTTTGAGTGTCGGAAGTCGGTGAAAAATAAGGGAAAATCTCTTGATACGTATATTGTAAAACGGGGTAATTTTTCGTTTAGGAGAAGATTTATAAAATACTCGCTATTCCCCTTCTTGTAACACATCGTTACAAAACTACTCCGATAGAAGAATGATTAGGAGAAAGAATCATGGTTGAATTCAAAGTCGTTGTCAACGATATACAAACAGGAAAATCATATAACATCCCGGTGAGCGGCCATCATGCTAATTCGTTGATCGGGAAAAAAATCAACGATGAAGTCGACGGGATCTTCGTCTCACTCCCAGGATATAAACTTCAGATAACGGGTGGGACCGATAAAGATGGGTTCCCCATGAGACATGATGTTCCTGGTTCTACCCGCAGACGCTTGCTTCTCAGCAGAGGCCTTGGTTTTAAACCAACGGAGCGGGGGAAACGGAAGAAAAAATCAGTCCGTGGGAACACGATTAACCAAGAAATCGTCCAGGTGAATATGAAGGTCATGAAACCTGGTGCCAAACCAATCGATGAAATCATAAAAGGGGAAGGGAAAACAGAAACTAAAGAAGCGGCAGTCAAGGAGAAGAAAGAGGAGCAATAATGAGTTTTCCGAAACCTCCTGAGGTCAATATCGGAATGATCGGGCATGTTGACCATGGGAAAACAACGCTTACTCAGCGCTTGACTGGAAAGTGGACTGATGAACATTCTGAGGAGTTGAAGCGAGGTATTTCGATTCGCCTTGGGTATGCGGATGCAGCGTTTTATAAATGTTCAACCTGTGATGACCCTGCGTGTTATTCGACGCAGAAGATTTGTCCGAACTGCAAAGGTAAAACCGAGTTGCTCCGGGTTGTTTCATTTGTTGATGCACCAGGTCATGAGACCCTGATGGCAACTATGCTTTCCGGTGCTGCCATCATGGATGGTGCTGTTCTTGTGATTGCTGCAAACGAGGTCTGTCCTCAGCCGCAGACGCGGGAACATCTCATGGCATTAGAAATCATTGGTGCAAAAAGGATTATTATTGTTCAGAATAAAATCGATCTGGTCTCCGAGGAAGATGCCGTAACCAATTATGAGCAGATCGTGAAGTTTGTGAAAGGAACCTGCGCGGAAAGCGCACCAATCATCCCGGTGAGTGCCCATCATGATATCAACATCGATGTGCTGATCAAAACCATGGAAGAGCATATTCCAACACCGAAACGAGATATGGAGAAACCGCCGCTGATGTATGTGGCACGCAGTTTCGATGTCAATAAACCTGGGACGAAGCTAAGCGAGTTGAAAGGTGGTGTCGTCGGAGGATCCCTACTACAGGGTACTCTAAAGAAAGGGGAAAAAATCGAGATCGCACCAGGGAGAAAGCGAGAGGTCGAAGGAAAACAGGTCCTTGAACCAATATTCACAACAGCGAATTCACTTATCACCGGAGGTACGGTTACGAATACCGCTTTACCTGGTGGGTTGATCGCAATCGGTACTGAGCTTGATCCAACAATGGTGAAATCAGACTCCTTGGCAGGAAAAATCGTTGGAAGACCAGGACAGCTTCCTCCGGTGCTTGATACCATTGATTTGTCCATGTGTCTATTGAAGCGTGCTGTGGGGACAGTCGATGAGAAAAACGTCGAGCCTCTGAAAACCAATGAACCATTGATGCTGACCGTTGGGACAGCAACCACAGTTGGTATCATTAATGAGCTACGGCCGGACTGGATCCGAGTGAAACTGAAGCTACCGGTCTGTGCGGATCAAGGACAACGCATTGCAGTGAGCAGACGCATTGAAGGGAAATGGCATTTGATAGGGTACGGGGAGATAAAATCCACAAAACAGTAATCCTTGATAGTAGTGCCATTCTCATGTTTTTTGAATTTTCTGTTGATTGGGAAAAAGAACTCTTACGATTACTTGATGGATACCGTATTGTTGTCCCAACCGAAGTAATCAAAGAACTTGAGCTTCTCTCCAGGCAGACAGCTAGTGAGAGGAAACAAAAAGCAGCAGCAGCATTGAAACTTGCCAAGCGTTACAAAACAGTTGAAACTATCGCAAAGAACGCAGATGATGCAGTGATTGAAGCTGCGAAAAAAACACAAGGGCTGGTTGTTACCAATGACACGGAGTTACGGAAACGATTGAATCACGATTCAATCCCTGTTATTTTTTTACGTGGAAAGAAAAAACTTGCCTTAGAAGAATAATGCTGGATTACCAAGAAAGTTTTTTATAAACAATCCCTATTCTGCATCCTGTCACGTCGGGGTGGCTCAGCTTGGCCAGAGCGCCTGACTCATAAGCTCAGCTCAAAGGTTCGTTTTGAAGCTAATGCTAAGATATCTGGAGGTCGCGGGTTCAAATCCCGCCCCCGACATTCTCGTTCTATACTCAAGAAGAGAAAAAAAACCTTTTTTCATCGGATGCACAGTGAACCTGGGACTAGTAATATATTCCTTAAAGAGAAAATGAAAATGTTTATAAAATTGGACGAATCATTTAATTTTATTTATTTTTTTTTTGCTTTCGTAGAATAAATTTAAAAGAAATCTTTTCTAGCATTATATCATTCTCCTATTTGAGGTAATACTATGGAAAAAAAAAATCGGTATATTGTTTATGGGGCTAGTGTTAGCACTGGATGTTCCAGTCGTAAGCGCATACGCAGATTATGATAAAGAACTCTCCGCGATTGGTGTGATACATATCCACCAAGTTAATTCTGAAATATAAGGATTAGTTCTGCTTGGAAACAACGACGATGAAATCCTTCGATTCACCTTTATAAAGATAGTATATGATGATGGTTACGCACCTATAGATCTAGGTGGAAAAATACCGTTTTTTGGACACCAGATTAAGAATAATCCTGCAAAGTAAAATCGATAAAACGAAAGAATCTTTAGTTTTTCTTCTTTTTTTATGATTTGATTTGCATGAAAACATGCCTCATTAACCTGTTGTTGCTTTCTTTAATGAAGGGTACAATAGCAATATCCTTTTGGTTGCTAAGGAACGGGGGAGTCTAGGAGAAAGGAGGATAAAGGAGAGAAGAACAGAACGAAAGAAATCTCTCGGTTATCTTCAATTGACGCCCCAATAACTATATTGTTTTTAGAGCCTAAAAAACATTTAGTGAAGATTACGGAAATCTCTTTACGTTTCTGGTATTTTTTTTCCATTCGTTCAAAAATTCATTGAAATAGCCTTCAGAACCAAAAGGAAAAAAATTAAATACATTTGAATAAATAGATGGCGCTAGTGGAGGGAAGCAGACGGAGAAAAGAACGATAAAAATATCATTACTCATGTATGTTGCTTTGTTATTGTGTGCTGTCGTAGATTTAGCCTTAACCTACAATTATTATGTCTACGACACCGAGATTTTTATCAACAGCGAATCAAACGTTGAGCTTGTCAGATTCCTCACACAAGGACACTTTCCCTTCAATAATTTCATAAAATTCACCCTTGCATTACCTCTGTTGTTGTTTCTTTTGAGTTGGTTTGATATCTTCCGTGAAAGCATGCGAAGTACTCCTATGTTTTTCATCGAGCGTTTTGGCAGGACAGTTACCTTAGCCATTCCGAGCTTGTTTTGTATCTCGTACAGCTTCTCAGGGGTTACCTGGTACACGAATGCACAGGTCATTTATGATATTCTCTCAGTGGTTGAAATAATGATACGGGGTTCTATCATGATTGTGCTCTTTTCACTCTTTCTGTTAACATTGTTCCTTTTATGGGGTCAAGAAACAGTGGAATCGAAAAAAAACACAGCGTTCTAAACGGTATGAATGCTTCTCCAAAACAGTTGTTTTTCAAGAGATTATCCTTCAAATTCATCGGTGATTTTCCGTAACGCATCAATGAGTCCATCGAGTTGTTTGATGATTTTTAACGCCTCGATTTTACTTCCTTTCAGTTTAATCCTATTTTTTAGTAGTGCCATTGCAGTACCCGTCTTCCCTTCAAAAATATCCCTATAGGCCCCATAGTTGCCTGTAATGACAAACACAGGCTCTTTCTCGGTAATCGTATCACCGATGCGAAGGATAAAATCACTCAATTGACCATCTTTAAGTTCAAGGTAGAAATTCGTCGTGGTATCCTGCGGAGGGACATGTTCAATGACGCCTAGGACGGATGTCGTCAAGTTACCAAGGTCTTTGACAGGATCAAGGTTGCTGCGAATATACTTTTTTCCGTATTCGATCCAGTCCTCAGATAAGAATTTTACCATTCCTCATAATCTCCTAAGAGTGAGTGAAGCACATCTCGAAAGATGGTATCTTCTTCAGGCGTTAGTCCTTTCGGCAGGGGATAAAGTACATGTTCCTTGCGGTAAATACCTTTAAACAGATAATTGATCAGAGTAAAAATATTGCCCATCACCAGAGATTGCTCCGTGGTTTCCAGTAATGTCTTACTGATCCTGCTCGCAGCGTTTGGATCATTGTGATTATAGAAATAGTCATACTCGATGTAGATGAACTTCCCATGGTCTAGTGGACTGATAAAACCAAGGGCATGCTCCAGATGATGTTTATCACCGACGTCTGAAAACATCTTGATCCATTTCAGGATATGCGCCTTATCACCAGCCCACACAGCACCTCCGGGCCCCATCGCCATGCGTTGTCTCATCAACCGCGAAGGCAAGATACGGAACGCATGAAGCCACACGACGTTCGTAAACTCAGGTTTTGAGTATATTTTTTTGAAAAACTCCTGTAGATCTGCGTCATAGACCATTGCGATGTTCGCAGGGGTCGCATCTAACCCTTGCTCCAGATGTTTCTTCATCGGGCCAGCAAAGATCGCCCGGAGGGGATCGTCCTCCTCTGAAAGGATCTTCATAAACTCGCTATCCTTCAGGGACGCAAGTTTTGGGGAACCAAGAATCAAGGTCTTCAGCATGGATTGATCAATGGTGTACCCAGCGATTTCTTCGACGATTTTTTTATCCTCTTTTTTACACACCACATCAAGCACGTACCGCAGTTTCAAATAATTCTTACACACATCTTCGAAGTCTGTTGCGATTTGACGGGTAGGACAGATGAACTCTGCAAGATACTTATAGGAAAGAACCGCAAGGGATAAGCCGACCCCGCGTCTCCCCAGTTCTAAGACTGCGTCTAAGGCGTCTTCGACGTTATCAAACGGGACCATCACTGCTTCCTCATCATCAAAAACAGGGAACAGCTTCACCGTGGTTTCTGTTATGATATACGAGGGGCTTAATGAGATGTTCGCAAATCCGTTATCAACAGAATATGGGTTTGCTATCTCCATATCATGATGCGTTTTAATAGTCCCGTCATTGTCCACCAAAACAAGGTCAATGAAATTATCAGCAAAACACCCATAGGTGTTCCCCCAAGTGGTGACAATCCCGGTGGTCGCGATATTTGCACACACATGAGCTCCAGCCTCAGCAACATTTACCCTAAGATGATGTTTATACGCTTCTTTCTGCAGCTCAAACGACGTCACTCCAGCACCGACGACCGCGGTGCTGCTCTCCGGATGGATCTCCAGTTTCTTCAATCGCAACAGGTCAATTACGATGCCGCGCTCAAGGTTCGTCGCATTGGCAAGCACCGTGGGGGACGCAACGGATAACGCAGTCCCTCCACTGCGTGGGAGGAATGGGATGTTCTGTGTGTTTGCGAATTGTATTATCCGTGAGACTTGCTCAGAGGTTTCCGGCATGACAATATAAAAATCCAAAGGGACACCCGGCGGGATGATCGATCGGACATACGAAGCAATGATCACAGGGTCATTCGTCGCCCATTTCTCACCAACAATCTGCTGAAGACCTTTGACAATAGCATCCTCCGGCACGCTCTGAAGCTTGTTTTTATCAAGAGAAGCAGCATAGTCTTTAATCGCCTGTGCGACTTTCTCTGGTCGTAACTGTGTCGCAAAATTACACTGCTTATCGCAGATGCCACATAAGGTGCAGGAATTCGCTATTTCGATGAGTTTCTCGGTTGGTTTTATTGTTCCTTCGCAGAGATGTTTGATAAGTTCCATACGACCTTGCGGCCAGTATGCCAAAAACCCATATTTTTTCCCAGAAGGGCATAAACCGGTTCCGAGAAAATCAATCCGACACATGCCGCAATGGGTTCCTTTTTTTGCTATAGCAACAGCATCCTCAAAACTTGTTTTTTTTAAGGTCATTACTTTCAGTTGTGTCATTACCGTCCCCCATTGGCAACCATTCTCATGATGTTTCCATATCAAAACCCCTATTAAATGTTTTTATCAGCATTTCATACACACGTAAAATTTTTAAAAGTAGAACCCTAGGTTTTCGACAAAAAATCAATGATAAAATTAACCTAAAGAAAATTCTTTTTGTGAGAAATAAAATGATATGAATAATACTAGAACAACCAGGAAGAAACTCCTACTGGAATTATCTCATCAGTCCTTGACGGCTATAGGCAGTTTATCAATTCACGCGAAAGAGAATCTTTCAAAAAGAAAAGAAAGGAAAAAAGATAGAAGCGGATGTTTCTCAAGAAACGCCTGGAAAAAGCTACCATCGAACACCGTGCTTTTTGGTATCGTGACATCAAGGGTCGCCCAAGAGGTCTCCATGTTAAAAATGTCTTTTGCTTTCACTTTCACTTCGTAGGTGCCTTTTTTTGACCATGAATGATTCGCCAACATAAGAGCACCAGGTGGTATAGGTCCAAGCCATCCAGTGTTGGTTCCATCGTTCCAGTCGAACCAGTAGTATATCGGGTCTCCATCGACATCAGCAGTCGAGGCAGTATATGTGTAGAGCTGCCCTGGTTTTCCTTCGATAGTTCCTGTGAGAGTTGGTGTATTGGGTGCATTATCAATCGTCACCATATCTGATGCTGGAGTCGCATCAATGTTTCCGACCGTATTTATCGCACGCGTCTCGATCAGATGAGGACCATGCGGAAGTGAAATGGTGGTGAACTGGTAATTTTCAATGGGTTGATTATACGCCCCATCACTGGGGGGTGCAGCGTACCAGTACCCGCTGTCTATGCGATACAGCACCATCATGATTTTATTGACACTCACATCGTTTCCAGCACACCCTGGTTGAGGATTATTGTTCGGATAGGGAACCTCTGTCGCAGTTCCTGTATAGGTGAGTATCTGTAGGGGTGTGGGATCCTGCGGATAGGGGTTTAATACCGTCTCTGGGAATGTGTCAACAATATCTTGAATCGTATCATAATCAGTGTCTCGCCAACCTACCTGAAGTTTGGTACCAGTCGAAAGACTCAGGGCATTAGTATCCATCAAACAGCCTGATCCTTCCACATCAGCAGCATTTAAGTACCCGCTATATTCGGTGTATCCATCGTATTCATCGGTTGCCCAGAAGATATGACCCACCTCATGAGCCATTACCTGATTCATACAAGAAATCCCCCAGCCATCATTATCATAGGTCATTACAAGATAAGGGCCTCCTAAGTATGCATAGGCAAAATAACCATCAGAGAAATCCCCACCGATGTCATTGCTGCTATCCACCAGGAAGACGGTCAATCCCCAATCTGTTCCTTTTGTGGTTCGCATCGCGTTGACATAATCCCGTGTTCGTTGCATCCAATCTCCAGAGCTATACCCAAGAGAGGCCATTGCTTCAGATACCCAGAGTTTTTCATAGGCAGGGTTTGTCATCGCCGAGGGATGAATGATTGGTTCATAACTCGTTGGTACTGCCGTGTGAACATCCAGGACATAACTAAGGCTCGCCCATTGGTTTTGATTCATCCACCAAGCCATTGCGATATTAATCTGATTTTGGACATTGTTTATTTCTGTGGTATTCCAGTTTTCTGTGCTTGGATCTATTGCCCCATTACTTTCCAGGAAAATCAGACCAACACTTACTGATCCGATGAGATATTCACTTGTATCATAATATCCTGGGCCAGGGCCAGTAAATCGACAATCATTAGAGTCCTTTTTTTCAATATAACGAAGCAGATCATTGCTAAGGACTTCTATGTCTCCGGTATCGGTGTTTGAAAGAGTCGCAGTGTTCCCATTGCTTGTTCCACTCTCAGCAGAGAGGGGTATGGTACTTGCACAGACAAAAAATAGCATACAAAATCCGATTAGTTTTGTTTTCATAGATTGCCTCCATATATGATAACTAGAGTTTGATATTTATACGTTTCTTATGGAGAAATTTTATAATAATGCGTAGGAAAATAATGGCGTGGAGGTTTTTTCAATCGACGCAATACTTTCCCAATTCCACAAAATTTAGAAGAAAAAGAGGGAAAATTGGGTAAAAAATTAAATATTAATTCATTGATAAATTAAAGAGAGGAAGCATGTGAATTCTTATGAAAAAAAATAAAGTCAAGATAAGTCCTGCTGTATTGATTGGAGCCCTTTGCGCCATGTCTGTCTTTCTGACGGGTTGTATGCAGAAAATTCCAGAGGATCCTCATACGTTTCTGAGAACTATTCCTGTTGATGGACTCCAACGGACGTATCGAATCCACATTCCACCCGATATACCTGAAAATTGCACCCCTGCCCTGCTTTTTGTCATTCATGGAGGCGGTGGGACTGGTGAGGGCATGGAACGAAGCTTGACACTTGGTGGGTTTAATGCTTTCGCGGATAAGCAAAATATCATTGTAGTATACCCCGATGGCTTTGAGAAAAACTGGAATGACGGACGAAAAAACGTCAGCGACCCAGCACATCAGCAACAAATCAATGATATCGGTTTCTTTACGCTCCTTATTGAGGATCTATCCGAGGAATTCTCAATAGACTCGCATAGGATTTTTGCTACTGGAATATCGAATGGAGCGATGATGTCCTATCGGCTGGCTGTTGAGATACCTGACAAAATCGCGGCAATCGCTCCAGTCGCAGGCGCGCTACCCATCGATTTGCTCCCCTATAACCTCTCTGATGTGCCAGTCTCCGTCTGTGTCCTGAGCGGTACGCATGACCCCTTGGTTCCTTGGGATGGAGGTGTAGTTGGTTTTCCCAGGAATCCCCGTGGAATCGTTCTCTCAGTACCAGACTCTGTGTTGTTCTGGGTGACGCACAATAGTTGCTCGACACCTCCAAATAGTACGGTGCTACCTGATATTGACCCAAAGGACCAAACCTGGGTTCAACGAGATATCTACGCGAATGGTTCAAATAATACTGAGGTGGTTCTCTACACCATCTACAACGGTGGTCACACCTGGCCAGATGGATATCAATATCTCCCGAAGGCTCTCGTTGGAAGAACCACGCATGACATCAATGCAAACACCTTGATATGGGAGTTCTTCACAAATCATCCAAAAGAATAAGGAAGAGAAACAAGCAGTAAATTCTTCCGCTTGTTTTGTCAGTTATTGTTAATACTTTGGTTTCTGGTCGAGTTTTACGTATAGTTCATTTATCTCATTTTTTAATTCCATCATTTTCATCTCTCGATTCACCGTGATGGTTTTATACCGCTCAAGTTCGCTGATTTTTTCTTTTAATGTGTGTTCTGCATGTTTATTTTCAGTGATATCCTCCATAGTCGTATACACAGAGATGACTTTTCCGTTTTCATCAAACAAGAAGAAGTCATGGGCGACGAAGAGTTTTTTCTCCCCGGTTTTTGTCAGGTATTCCCGTTCACGGCCACCAGTATATGAGTTCCCTTCAGATATCTTCTGCGCGAAGGATTTTTGAGCTGATGCTTTTTCGTGTTCTGAGATGAAATCGAAGATGAATTTCCCACGGACCTCATCTTTTGTATATCCAAATGCTTGGCACCATTTCTCATTGACATCAGTGATAAGACCCTCAGGGGATAAGGTATGATAGGGGACTGGTGCTTTTTCATAGAGGAGTTTAAATTTCTTCTCAGATTCTTCAAGGTTTTTTTCTATGCGTTTCCGTGCACTGATATCCTTCATGACACCAATGGATCCGACGACTCGATCCTCATGATTTTTCAGGACGCTTAAGGAGATATCAACATCGATCTGTTCATTGTTCTTTTTTTGTATTTTTGTTTCAAGATGGTGCTGCATTCCTTTCTGTCGGATATTTTGTGACCGAATTTTTTTCCATTCAGAGACAGGGTATAAATCCTGGACAGGTTTGAGGAATAAATCATCCTTGTTCATCCCCAGTAACATCTCTGCATATTTATTCCAAGAAATAATTTTCTCATGTTCATCGGTCATGGTGATAGCGACTGCAGAGTTATCAAAAATCGTTCTGTATTTTTTTTCAGATTCTTTTAATTCTTTTTCAATATTTTTTAACTCGGTGATATCGGTGATGATCGCCACTGATCCTACTATTTCGCCTTTGAATCCTTTTAAAATACAGATGGAGACATCGACATCAAAAGATCCTTCGTCTCTCCGTAACATCTTGGTTTCCATTCGATACCGGATGCCTTTTTGGCGTACGTTTTCTTTGCGTATTTTCTCCCATTCATCAGGTGGATATAGGGAGCAGACCGGTTTCATGAACAAGTCGCTCTCCCGCATATTAAGCAGTTCTTCTGTATATTTGTTCCATGAAACGATACGTTCCTCATTATCTGCTAAGGTGATAGCAACTGAAAAATTCTCAAAAATTGTTTCATATTTCTCCTGAGGACTTACCAGGTCTATGATCGTCCTTTTTGGTTCGTAACGAGCGGGCTCCTTTGCTAGTGTCGGAACGCATTGTTTTTGTTTAACGAGCTGATTTGATAGCTCGGGTTCAGTCGTTGTATTCGTTGTTTGGTTTTGAAGTTTCCCAAGGCGTTCTTCTTCGCGTAGCGTTTTTACGATATCAGAGTCATTTTTCATAAAACCATCTCCTACAACACCGGGATGGAACAAAGAAAAATTCTTAATGTTTTCAAAGAAAAAATATCTCTCTTTTCGAGTATCGTTTGTTTTTTTACGTCACCACATCCCATTATATCATGAAATACTTTCTTTATATAAAAGAGTACGTATGCAGTTCCAAATATTTTTGATGTTCCTCTGCGATACGTTATAGAATATCAGCGGATAGAAAATTTTAAATTCTATGTTTTATACATGCCTGTGGAGGCACCGTGTAGTATGTGGTTACAAGTTCGTCTATATCTCTTAGTAGGTCTAATGTTTGCTATCCTTTACGGAATTCTCGTTGGGATTGGATATTACCTGCAGATAACAGGAGTATTCTTTTATCTGTTTATCATTGGAATCGCTGCAGCATTCGTCCTCTTACAATTCATGATAGGGCCCAAGATCGTCGAATGGTCCATGCGAATTAAATACGTCAATGAACAGGAGTACCCAAAGCTTCATCAGATGGTCGCGGACCTCTCAGAAAGAGCAGGATTACCAAATAAACCGAAGATTGGGATTTCACAGTTACCAATCCCTAACGCTTTTGCCTTTGGACGAACCAAGAAAGGGTCCCGTGTCTGTGTTACCAAAGGATTGTTGGATCTGCTGAGCGACGATGAGTTAAAAGCAGTTCTTGGTCATGAGCTGTCCCATATTAAACATCGTGATGTCGCGGTCATCACCATGCTGAGTGTCATCCCGATGATCTGTTATATGATCTATGTGTCATTTCTCTGGGGGGGCATGGGACGACGGAACCGGGATAGCGGTGGAGCAATCGCGATTGGGATTCTTGCATTGGTTGTCTATTTTATCACAAGTCTTCTGGTCATGTACGGATCTCGAATCAGGGAATATTATGCGGATCAAGGCAGCGCTGAGCTGGGAAATCAACCTCATCACCTAGCGACTGCGTTGTATAAACTGACGGTGAGTACCGCAAGGACGCCGAAGAAGGCATTAAAACAAACCGAGGGGATGAAAGCGTTCTTTATCAACGACCCGTCACGGGCGATGTACGAAGTCCGTGAGCTCAAAGACATTGACATTGATATGAGTGGGACAATCGATCAGAGCGAACTGATGATGCTTTCGACAAAGAAGATATCACTGAAAACCAGTGATAAGCTGCTTGAAGTGCTTAGCACTCACCCGAACGTTGTGAAACGGATTAAGCATCTTGCCTCTCTGACAACGAACTAAATGGATTATCGTTATGAGAATTTGGGATATTCCACCCGAACAGCTCTGTCGAAATCATCTGTTAGGCGAACATCGAGAACTCCATGCGATTTGGTCAATTTTAATACATAACAAGAAAGGGTACGCGTATCAACCTGAGACGATGTGATGGAGAGGAAAGCAAAAAGCACTCCATCTTCGGCATGAATCTCTCGTAAAAGAGAGGATACGACGAAGATATCACCATCATAGTCCGTTGGAGATGCAATACGCAACAGTAGAAGATAACCAAGACATCCTTGTAAATTCACGTGATGAACAAGTCCGTTTACTCCGACAGAAAAAATGTGGATGTACTGTCTAAATTGAACTCTAATTATTTTTTTTTAAAAAAAAGAAGGGGTGTATTACTTTGCTACGCCGCCCCATTTTGAAATAAAGATAATTCCGAGCACAGAAACGACTGTTATAATCAATGCCACGACTATTGCAATGATTCCATCGTTCCAAGTTGTTGGTCCACCTTCTTGCCACATCCCAGCGAGTTTCATTAAACCAATAATGATATCTTTCCAAATTAAGGCTATAATGAAACCGAATGCTGCAGCTATTGCTACTGCTATTGTGCTCTTTATTTCTTTTATGGTTACCATTTTTCACCTCCCCACAGGTATTCTAAGGAATCAAATATTTCAGTGCTATTTAATTATTTCGAAAAAATCAGTATTTCCATCGTTTATTCTAGAGGGATGAGGGTTTTTCCATAGAGAAATCGTAAACAGAGCAACGGCCAAATGACTAAGACAAACAGGAGTAAAAAAGGAAGGAGAACACCGAGATGCTCGACAAGATAACTTAAAAGGACACAGGGGGTTAACAGAAGCGCAAGTCCTTCATGCAGACCTTCATACCGAAGCATCTGGTCTCGTCTGTTTAGAGGTGTTGTAAGTATCCCTCTTGTGGTAAACAGCAAGACACATGCGAGAACCAGGAATCCGAGTAGAGGAATCGGATACCCCTTTAGCAGTGGAGAAGCATACCCAAAGAAGAATGGGAGCAGAGCGACAGTCAAATGAACTAGTTTAATCCCATATGTATACAAAATAAATGAGACTGGTTTTTTCAATTGAGTTCCCACTGCTTGGACGCCAAAGAGGACCGGAGTGGTTCTGATCCCAAGTTTTGTATCAAATTCAACATCCTTGAGGTTTGCTGAAACACCAACACTAAAGATCCACTGCAGGAACGCAACGCCAGAAATGATCATGGCAAATAAAGAAACGTTGTCAGAGACTGTTAAAGCCCCGTAGATACCATAGGAGAATACCGCGGCTCCTAAAACATATTCCATCCCAGGGAGACGTTTGCTGAATTTATTATACAGGGTCATCAGAAAAAATGAAAGGAACAAAAAAACAAAGGAGCGAACAGAGAAAAAAAAGATACCGGCAAGGACAAAAGATATGATAAAAGAACCAAGGAAAAGAATCAATGCATTGGTTCTTGATATTTTTCCAGATGTGAGTGGTCGTTGTACCACATATTTTGATTGACGATCGACTTCGACATCATAATAGTCGTTTTGAACAAAAACAAAGATATGTCCCAGTACCCCTATCAGCAATAAAAGAGAAAGATGAAATACATCGAACTCTCCATTGCATAATGCACCAAAAACAGGGGTAAAACCAATAAAAAGAATACCATATGGTCGAATGAGTTTTATGTACTCCCGTATGGCTTGCACAATCCCAAATCCTCTCTAAAAGAGTATCTCCACCCATTTCCCCTGTCCTTCCCATAGTTTGATGGATGATAAGGGCAACTTTCCTTTTAATTGTTCAGCGGTCCAGTGAAGGATGTGTTCTGCAGTCGGGTTCTCAAACAGCTCGTTTAATGCCTGGTGATCGAGTTTTTCAAGAATCGTTGTTTCGACGATTTCTTTCATTTTTACAAAATCCAGAACCATACCGTCTTTCTTCACATCGCCCTCGATGACGATTTCAAGTTTGTAGGTATGTCCGTGTAGTTTCTCACATTTTCCTTTATAATTTGGGATAAAGTGTGCAGCATCGAAATAAAATTCACGACACAATCTCATGAGATACGGCTCCTTTTCTTTGTAGAAGAATGGAAATGAGGAATATAAACGTCATCTATTTGTAGAGCATGACTTTTTTGTTCTTTGGCAGATTATTGTAAATCTCTTGAATTTTTTTTTTTAGGACAGGGTGAACAAAATCTGGATTGAGGTCCATCAGTGGCTGAAGAACAAAAAGCCGCTCGTGTAACAAGGGATGAGGGATAACAAGATTTTTTGTTTTGATAATCTGATCCTCATAAAAGAGGATATCGAGATCAATTATCCGGGGTCCATTTTTCACGGTTTTTATCCGACCAAGTGTTCGTTCAATGGATTTCAAGAAGGTCAACAAGTGTCTGGGGTCAAGCTCCGTGTCGACCTCAACGGCATTGTTCAAAAACCAGTCCTGATTAATATTCCCAACAGGTTCTGTGAGGTACAGATGAGATTTTTTTTTTATCGTACAACTCTCAGAGATAATGCCAAGAGCTTGAGTGAGATGTCCTTCTTTATCCCCGATATTTGAGCCAAGACCAAGATAGGCTACCGGCATCATACACCTCGGATCGCGTCGATTATTTGGAGAGCCTGTTTACATTCCTTCACATCATGAACCCGTACGATAGATGCTCCGTTCATGACAGCCACGGTCACCGCAGCAATCGTTCCCGCAAGGCGATTGTTCACAGGCAGACCGGTAATCGTCCCGATAAAGGATTTCCGAGACGGACCTGTAAGGATAGGACAGCCAAGCGTCTTGAATGTCTCAAGGTGTTTCAAAATCTGAAGGTTATGCTCCACTGTTTTTCCAAAACCAATCCCCGGGTCGATAATGATCTGCTGGATTCCTGTCTTTTTTGCTGCTGCAATCTGTCTTTGAAAGAATGATTTAATGTCTTCAATTGCATCTTGATAGACAGGATTCTGCTGCATGTTCTTCGGAGTCCCTAGCATATGCATCATGACAACAGGGACGTTATGGTCTGCCGCAATCGTCCTCATGGTTGGGTTCGTCAACCCCGTGATATCGTTAATGAGATGGGCACCTGCTTGAAGACAGGTTTCTGCCACAGCGGGTTTATAGGTATCAATAGAAATCGGGACAGAAAGTTCGTCGACCAATCGCCTCACTATTGGTAAAATTCTTGCGAGTTCTTCTTTTTCTGAGAGAGGCTCAGAGCCGGGTCGTGAGCTTTCCCCTCCGACATCGATAAGGTCCGCTCCATCTGAAACCATTTTTTTAGCATGAGCGATCGCGCCATCGAGGTTATTAAATAGTCCTCCATCGGAGAACGAATCAGGAGTGACATTGAGTATTCCCATGATCAGGGTTTTTTCAAAGTGCAAGGTATATTCCTTACAAACAATTGGTGCAAGCAGTGCCATTAGTTCCCCAAAATGATGACGACCTATTAATACTCAATGTTTGTTCGAAAAAAACATATGGAAATCTCAAGAAGTCATTCGAGAGGAGCACAAAAAGAAAAGGCTTTTTTGTCCATATTTCTTTTTATAATTAATATTATTATATAAATGGATAAGGGCTGTACAACAAAACTTTATAAGAAGGAAGACAACCGTTGATTGCATGATAGTCATTGGACTTTTGTCAACAGAGGAAGAAGCACAGGAAATCCAGTTCATCGCAAAAATATGCTCTGTAGAAAACCGTATCCGTTACCTCGTCCATGTCGAAAGGATAAAACAACTCGTCAGCAAGGAAGACATCCTCTGACGCAAATTAAAAAAACACCCTGCTTGTTCTCTACCAGTACATGACGGTTCTGATTGTTTCTTCAGCAGAAGACCCGGCAAGCACGCACATAAAAAACAGCCTTTTAGAACAAACAGCTTGGGAGGAAAACGGGATTTTTTATAACACCCCTGTGTATCGACACACGTCAGTGAAGAATCTGGTGATGGTGACAATACCAGATAAAAAAATACGACATGAAAACATCGACCAAGAAACACAAGACCATCTCCGTATCAACCCGGATATAGCAATCTTTCTATCCAGACATCGCAGTAAAACAGGAGAGCCGACACTGACAGTCCATCCGATAGGCAACTTCAGTGATGCTCAGTTCGGCGGCCAACCGAAGACTCTGGTACCCGCAGCACCAAAAACAATGGCCTACCTCCTCCGACTTATCAAAAAAAACCTCCAATCAACAGACCTCGCTTATAAGGTCTGCTATGAAGTCACCCACCATGGACCATTCCTTAGGATTCCCACTCTTTTCGTAGAGGTAGGAAGCACAGAGCTACAATGGCAACAAAAAGAACCTGCAAGCATCATTGCAACCTCACTACTTGAGATGCTACCAACATTTCAGTGTGACGAAGATTTTCCTAAGGACATCCCTGTTCTCCTTGGCATCGGAGGGGGGCACTATGCGCCACGATTCACAGATATCGCGTTTCAGAAAAAAGTCGCCTTCGGTCATATGATACCAACCTATAAGATAGATGAAGGAACAATAGACGATGACATCCTTGAAAAAACAATACAGGCAACACCAGATTTAACTGGAGCCTATCTTCATAAAAAAGACCTGAAAAAATCACAGGTAACCAACTATAGAAATTGGTTCGAAAAAAAAGGTATCCCAATTATTTCAAGTAAAGAACTCCAAGATCTATGATTTCTTTTTCTTGACAGGATACTCTGTTTTGAAATCATCAAAAAACACATGTTCAAAATCAATGATCTTCCCGTTTTTAACTTCGACACCATCATTTTTTAATCTGCGTATCTTGTCAGGAATCCCAAGACCAAATCCACCCAAACTCCCATCAGAGTTAACAATCTTAAAACACGGCATGGTATCTGCATCTGGGTTTTTATTCATATAAGTACCAACGACCCTTGCATAGTTTTTATTCCCAAGCGCCTTGGCAACTGCACCATACGTTGAGACACGCCCCGCAGGTATTTGCCTGACAAGGTAATAAGTATAATCGGAAAGATTCATATGTGCTTATAGGCTATGACCTAAAAAAAATTTTCCATCCAGGGCGAAAATGAATACAATAAAATTCTTAGGAACCGCTGGGGCACGTTTCGTTGTCATGAAACAGCTTCGGGCATCTGGCGGCATCTGGCTTAACCTTGATGAGACCCATGTGCTCATTGATCCTGGCCCTGGCGCGCTTCTTCGCTGTCTCTCCAGCAGACCAAAGCTTGACCCACAGGACTTGGAAGGCATTATTCTGACGCATCGTCATCTTGACCATTCCAACGACGTCAACATCATGATTGAAGCTATGACAAACGGTGGATTTAAAAAGAAAGGCATCGTGTTCGCCCCTAGTGACGCTCTCCAAGGAGACCCAGTGATACTGAAATACGCGCGAGACCAAGTGGACCATATCGAGATCCTCAAAGAAAAAAAAAGCTACCAGGTGGGGAACATTTCTTTCGAAACACCAAAACAGTTGAAACACGGGGTTGAAACATACGGGTTGAATATCAAGGGAAAAAACAGCACAATCTCTCTTATTAGCGATACCGATTACTTTCCTGATCTCGCCTCTTTTTTCACCGGTGACATCCTGATTATCAACGTCGTGATGCTAGAAGAACGAAGCACCATAGAGCATCTCAGTTTAAACGAAGCAGAACTCATCATCAAAGAAAACAAACCACACCTCACGATTCTTACACATTTTGGCATGGGCATGGTAAAAGCAAAACCCGGGAAGATAGCAGAACACCTCACGAAAAAGCTGGGTGTCCAGGTTCTGGCAGCCCAAGATGGCCAGCAGATTGATATTGACCAGTATACAGCATAGTTTTAAAATCTCCAAAGATATCAAAATATGATGATGGTACGGGCGCTCCTTCCAAAATACTATGACATCCTTGAAGAAAACAGAAACGCCCACTATCTTGACTGCAAACAGATCCCGGTGTCGTTTGAGTATTCACAATCGACTGATGAACTCTGGAAACTTCATGACAAAACACTCCGTTCCCATCATGTTAAGAACACGATACAAGAACCCTCACTTCTTGATTTAAAGGTTGAACTTGCCGACCGTCTCTTTCAAGCATGTTGTTTCTGCGAGCATAAATGCAAGGTTGACCGCAGGAAAACACCGGGGGTGTGCGGTGTCCAAGAAACACGTATCGCCACGGAATTTTTACACTATGGTGAAGAAACCGTTCTTGTCCCGTCGCATACAATCTTTTTTTCAGGGTGCACATTTCAGTGCGTGTTTTGTCAGAACTGGGATATCAGCCAGTTACCCTGTGGAACGCCCGTAGCACCAGAAAAACTAGGAAGCATTATTGATGAGCGGAAAAAACAAGGGGCTCGCAACGTGAACTGGGTTGGTGGAGACCCGACATCAAACTTGCTGTACATCCTTCAAGTTCTCCAGCAGATGGATACAAACATTGCACAGGTGTGGAACTCAAACATGTACTGCTCAGAACAGACAATGAAACTACTCCATGGAGTCATTGATATCTATCTTACCGATTTTAAATACGGGAATGATTCCTGCGCTAAACGACTCTCAAAAATCGAAGGATATACAGCTGCCGTGAGAAGAAATCATCTCCTTGCCTATGAGCACACTGAGATACTTGTGCGGCATCTGGTACTTCCCAATCACTTCGATTGTTGTTCAAAACCAGTCATAACATTTATCGCAGAACACCTGCCAAACGCTCTTGTTAATATTATGGGTCAATATCGACCAGAATACCGGGCGAATGAACAGAAGGACATCTCCCGGTCGATCACCACTGAAGAAGTCACGCAGGTCAAAGAATACGCTGAAAAACATGGAATCCATCAGATATAGTTAAACGCTATACCATCGTTCTGGCTTGAATGGTTTTTCTCAGCGAACCTGACTTGATATAAAAAAACCATTCATCACCATGATGGTGCCGATATCCGTCATCGTCTATGATTCCATTCCTTTGTTAAGAACGTTTCTTTTTCAAATTGTTTTGCTAAGGAGAGTTCCTCATCGTTTAATTTTCCCTCGATCAGCTCGACATGAAACTCTTCCTCAAAGCCTGTCTTCATGGCACCTGCGACTTCCTTGAAACTCACTTCTTTTCCGAGACTGTGATGAATCGATGTCACTCGTTGTTTGACATCAGCGATGAGTTTATCCTTAATCTTCTCATTTGGAACTTTCAGTAAAGAAAACATGGTATCAACATCAACATCCATAAGAACGGTCCCATGCTGCAGCACGGTTCCAAGTTTTCTGGTTTGAGCGTTCCCTGAAATCTTCCGGCCACCGGTTAAGATATCATTAATCGGGGCGTACTCACTTTCGATTCCCAGCTGCTGTAACCCGTTCATCACCGCCCCGCAGATCCGTCCATAGCTTTTGATGATGTTTTTTGGTATCGCTGGATGAATCTCAGGAACGACGATGCTGTACGTCAACTCTTTTTCATGAAACACAGCGCCGCCTCCCGTGATTCTTCGCACGTAATCCACACCAAACCGGTCACAGGCTTTGATGTCGACTTCTTCAGCAAGACTTTGGAAATACCCAATGGAGATAGCAGGGGGAGTCCATCCATAAAAACGAACGGTAGGCGGGACCATCCCTTGACTGTTTACGACCAATATGGCTTTATCTATCGCCATATTTGAAAAAGCATTCATAAAACCTGTTCGAAGCAACCTCCATTGTTCGGTCATGGTCTACACATCAATATCCCCTGGGTCAAGCCTTCAGCATTTACACCAATAAATTCAATATGATACTCAGAAATAATGGAAGTGATTTGCTCCAGCAACTGTTTTCGTTCCAAGACCGTGTTCTTTAATTTTGTTTCCAGATGTTCGATGGCTTCTTCAGGGTAAGCGAAAAAATCGCCAGTGATCCGAATATCGGTGATCACGTTTTTCTTTTCATCGTATTCCAGTGAGATTTTCAGTAACTTCCCCTGGGGCACCTTGTAGATAGAATGAGATTGCATACGGCTCATCTGTATTTGATTGTCTTTTTAAAAAGTTCCCCTCAGCGATACATGATCATTGCAGCGCGTTTTGTGCATGATATGAGCTTCGCACAAGTGGTCCTGATTCAACATGCGCAAAACCAAGCTGGGCAGCAGCTGTTTTCAACTCGAAAAACTCCTCCGGGGTGTAATATTTTTTTATTATTGCATGAGTAGGTGTCGGCTGAAGGTATTGCCCAATGGTTAAGAAATCGACTCTCGCATCTCGTAAATCACGCAGCGTCGCAAGGACTTGCTCTGTTGACTCTCCAAGACCAACCATAAGACCTGATTTCAAGGGAATGCCTTTTGCCTTTGTTTTTACTGTTTTCAACACCTGTAAACTCCGCTGATAATTCCCTTGAGGTCGCAGGAGCGGAAACAAATCTTCGACGACCTCGATATTATGGTTAATGACATCAGGGGCTGCATCAATCACTGTCTGTATCGCTGCTTCGTCTCCCTTAAAATCAGGGATGAGCACCTCGATGTGACATCCTTGATTGACACGCCTTATTGCTTGAACGGTTTTAGAAAAAACGTTTGCCCCACCATCTGGAAGATCATCACGTGTCACCGAGGTTACGACGACGTATTTCAAACCCAGGGTTTTTACACTTTCAGCAATATCATCAGGCTCAGTATCGTTGAGAGGACCCGGGGCTCCATGTGTCACATTACAATATCGGCAGTTTCGAGTGCAGATGTTCCCAAGTAAAAGAAATACAGCGGTGCCGCTCCCGAAACATTCAGCGATATTCGGGCATTTTGCCTCTTCGCAGATCGTATGTAGTTTCGCTGACCGTAACAGTGTTTTTACTTTCGAATAATTTTCTCCGCCCCCGATACGTACTTTGAGCCAGTCCGGATGTCGTCTCATACGCCCATCGTCACCCGTAACAGATCTCGCAATCCTGGGGAGACACCCAGGATAAAAATACCGATTTTCAGCAGGTTGACGAGCCGTGAATACCGCTCCAGTTCCTTTTTATACAAGACATCAAAGACATATACCACCAGGATAATGAGAAGGAATTTTACAATGGGAAATAGTGGCGGCCATGCTTCCATCAGACTATTTGATGCAGGGTGTTTCTCAATATAGGATGGTAATCCCATCTGGAGGGGATCATAAATACTCACATAGCTGGTGATCCCATCAATCAGATGCCCTGCGAGCATCGAGAGATTCAATGGGTTTTTATATACCACAAGACGGTCGCTTTTCCGGCATTTCCATGCGACCAGGTACACTGCTGAAACAATAAAACTGACCAACCCGATGACAAGGAATAAGACATTGACATAGGTGCCATACGATTCACTCCATTGATCAACAATGATCCATCGGCCGATCAGGAAAAAACAGGGGAGGACAACTAGGAGCCCGCCAGAGAACACAACCGTGTTAATCGTCATCGTTTGTTTTTTTATGAACCGATACAAAAAAGGTAGAAACGCTAGGAAAGAGAGACTGTAAAAGAACACAGGTTCGATGTCAGAGACACCGAAATGTATCCCAAGGACCCAAAGCACAGTGTAAAAACCATTAATGAGCACAAACAGAAGGAGAAGCAGGGAGAGTGTTTTCTTTTGAGGCCTCGCTTTTTTTTGAAGGAAATACCCAAGGATGAGGAAAATCAACACATACAACGTCGTCTGAAAGTAAATCAGTGGTGAGATGAACCAGAACACGTACGGTTCAGTAAAAAAATTCGTGTCTTCTAAAACACGCGTCACCGGACCAAACAGGATATAGGGGAGTAATGCGAGGCAGAAATACCAATCAATCCTGATGTCAAGTTTCTTGAGCAATTTATATAACCCGAAGAGGGCAAAAACAAGGATAACTCCGTAGGTAAGCTCAGAAATCAAGGTGTATCCTTCTTGTGCGGCGACGCCCTGATAAGAGACAGTTTGGCCTGTTGCATCAGCAACTACAGGCCCCCAGTAATATTTCCAGATCCATTGGTCATAGACTATTGTTGGTGCAAGCCAGTACCCAATGATGATACAGGCAAGGATCACAAAAAAAACACCTAGGAGGAGTGCCGTCTTCTGTTTGGTAGTAAAATTTGGAAGGTTCATCTGCTCAGGGCTAAGAAAATGACCATATATTAATTTACCTTGCGCCCAAGGAAATTTTCGTCCAAAAACATAAGAACAAATATTATAAAGGGAAAATAATATGTATTACATAGGGGAACACTATGAAGAAAATTCTTACGATTCTATGTATATGTCTCTTGTTAGTTCCAATTGTGTCAGTAAGTGCTCTAACAAACAACACCAGTGAACCAATAGTCCTTTTACCCGCAACGTTCAGCTGGCGGAACATCAACGGAACCGACTACACAACACCCATAAAAGACCAGTCACCCGCACCGACATGCGAGGCGTTTGGACTTGTTGCCGCTCTGGAGACAAAAATGCAATACCAACTCAAAGAGCGGTACAACCCTGATCTGTCAGAAAATCATCTGTATTTCTACGCGGGAGGAACCATTGAACAAGGATATGTCAACATCGTTGATGCTGCAGAGTATCTCATAGAAATCGGTGTGCCTGATGAAGGATGCTACCCAGACCCGCACCGACCATTCGATTATTCCTTTGAAAGCCTTCCCGGGTGGGAGAACCGGACCGTGAAAATCACGGAATGGGGGTGGGTCGATCATGATGTCGACACCATGAAACAAGCGCTGATAGACCATGGGCCACTGATTATCTGCATCCATTTCTGGCAGGATTTCTTCTATTACTTCGGAGGAGTCTATAAAAACCATACCGGCGACCATGCGGGAGGTCATGTCGTCACCATTGTCGGATACGACGATAGCAAGAGCTGCTGGATAGTGAAAAACAGCTGGGGCAGTAAATGGGGTGAAAAAGGCTATTTCCGGATGGCGTATGATGCTGACATGATAGCGCAATGGTATGGGCCTGACACCGGGGTGATGTACGTCGAAGGAGTCTATGGGAACCTCAAACCAGATGTCCCAAAAATCTACCTAGAAAAACCCGACTATTCTCACAGCTATTTCTTTGGAATCGGACTACCGACTCTTATAAAAAATGTGTCTATCCAGAGAGCAGCTGCTCGAATCTTTGGACCACTCAGGGTCCGTGTGACAACAGAAAACACCAATTCAGTGGAATTCTTTATCGATGATGTATCAAAATATATCGACACCGAAGCACCATTCAGCTGGAACCTAGAACGAACACCTGGGCTACACACCCTTGCTGTAAAAGCTACGAATAATAATAACATCTCCTCTCTTGATATCCAAGATATTTATGTGATTCTTTAATGATTTTCTAATATCGTTCTTATTTTTTTTCAGATGGCCATAACAAAATATTTATAAACCAAATGAATTACATTAACGATTGGTGCACTAGGAGAAAATATTCGTGGATGCTGATTTAAATAAATTAGAGCAGATTGGTCAATTTTTAAAAGAAAAAGAGCCCTCAAAAGAAAAATGGATTCGAACGGGAATATCAGGCTTTGATAGCCTTATAAAAAATGGCATTCCTGAAGGGTCAAATATCATCATCGCTGGTGGACCAGGATGTGGAAAAACCATATTTTGTTTACAAACCCTTTATAATTTAGCATGTCAAGGATACGATTGCGTATTTCTTTCCATGGAAGAACGACCAGATCGACTGAAATCACATATGTTATCATTTGGTTTTGATGTCAAAGAAATAAAAAATGAGCCGAATCAGATTATCTTATCTGCAAAAAATAGTGGTATGATAGCACTAAAGAGACTACAACCAATAATCATTGCACGATCAGTTGAGGCTTTGTTAGAAAAAGCCAGTGGTCGCCTTCCATTAGAAATAGAGGTTGTATTAGATTTTATTCCTGAAAATTTTAAACCTCGTCTGCTTGCCTTGGATTCAATTTCAGCAATAGAGACTTCATTTTCTGGAAAAATGGAACAATATCGTATTTATATCGAACAGTTATTTCGATTTTTTGAAGAGCTAGGTTTAACAACATTTTTTATTACGGAATCTTCAGATGCACCCTATAAGTTTTCAAAAACTGGTGTCGAGGACTTTCTTGCTGATGGGATCATCGTTTTTTATAATTTCCAAGGTGAGACTGAAAGATTGCGAGGAATGGAGATAATTAAGCTTCGTGGAACATCACATTCTCAGAGAATAGCTCCAATAACAATTACTTCTCAAGGAATCAATGTGTTCTCCAATAGCTTCTTTAATTTAAAATCAAAGTTACAGCAACCAATTATCGAAAATTCAGTAAAAGAAATGGAAAGCCAGAATCAGATTATGTATACTTCAGAAAACGAAGAAAATCTCTTAAAAAAACTGATAACAAAGAAAAAAGAGTAATCAAAACATCATGTGAGGAGAATGAATTGGTGAATACCTTAAAGCAAATGTCTTTTCTCATTCTTGCTTTTTTCTTTTTTCTTCCACCTCCATTTCTACAAATGGACTCCGTTCAGTACGAACCATGCATAACTGAAGCCTTTGTAGCCCCAGAGAAAGTCACTATTGGTTCGTTGATGGTTATCTCTGTGACGGTAAAAGATAACTTGGGGATAACATCTGTTCAAGCGAAAAATTATCACGAAAATGGGTATGATATCATCAGCCTTCAGCTTGCGTCAGGGACCATTTATTATGGTGTTTGGGGTGGCACTTGGGTAGTCCATGATACCAAGGTTAAGGAATATACTACAGTGGTTACAGCTTTTTCTCATTCTGGTTTATCTACCTCTGTTAACCTTACCTGGTTTGATCCAGCATCCTGGTGGGATTTAGAGTGGAGTTATAGAAAATTAATTACACTTAACCATACTCAAGTTTCAAGCGACCAAATCAACTTTCCAATACTCCTTAACATAACAGATACGGAGCTAAGAAATACAGCACAATCTGATGGTGATGATATAGCGTTTACAGATGATAGTAGTCATAAGCTAAATCACCAAATAGAAAGATATGTTTCAATAACAGGTGCCTTAGTCGCATGGGTAAATGTCACCAATCTCTCCAGTAGTTCTGATACTCAGATTTACATGTATTACGGTAATAGTGAATGTTCGAGTCAACAAAATCCACATGGTGTTTGGGATAGCAATTATCTTGGTGTCTGGCACTTAAATGAAACGTCTGGGACAATCCTAGATTCTTCAGGTAATGGAAAATCTGGTACTTTAACTGGCGCGACTTACGCAGTAGATGGGAAAATTGGCAAATCTATTAGTTTTGATGGTAGTGGGGATTATATTGATATCACCATAGCGATTCCATCTACGGTTACAATTTCAGCATGGTCTCAGTCTACTACCTCAGGTTTATCCGACATGCTTTGGTGTATTGGTAATACTGGGACGGGTGGCCCTGATTTATTTTTTTATTCCGGGAATATTTATCTTAATACTTGGGATGGTGTGGGCAACTTATTGTGCGTCCAACCCAATGTGAATCAGTGGCATCTTTATACTACAATAATTGATAGTGTAGCTAATAATGCTCGGCTTTATATCGATGGGAGGTTAGCCGGAACGGCAGGTTATCGTAATCCTACAAAGGCAACGTTTGCAATCTCTTCAAGCAATGGTTATGATTGGCAAGGAACAATCGATGAGTTCTGTATCTCGAAAATCGCCCGACCTGCTACTTGGATAAACACAGGATACAACAATGTAAACAACGCCACCAATGGAGGTTTCTTTACGGTGGGCAGTGAAGAACTTGCCCTTCCGACACGACCAACACTGACAGCCCCAGATAACAACAGCTATACAACAGATACTATGCCTACCTTCCAATGGATTAACGGTGAAAACCAAGAAAACAACACCCTGTATATAGACGGCGAAACCGATTTTTCCGATGACGATGAACATATTAACATCTCGCTCAGTCCCTCCACTACCAGCTATATCACTCCAGTTGAAAAAGCCTTATCGGATGGTCGATGGTATTGGAAAGTTGTTGCAAACAACACCCAGGGAACGAATGGTTCTGATGTTTGGAGTTGTATCATCGATACTACCGCCCCAGAAAAACCACACTTGTACTCACCAAGCGATAACTACGAAACAAATAATAATCATGTGACCTTTTCCTGGAATGAAACAGCAGATAATACTACACACACCTCAGACGTCTCAGGAATCTCCTCCTATCAACTACAAATATCAAATGATAATTTCACATCATTCCTCGTCAATCAAAATACCTCAGGTAACATTACATTAAGCATCACAGTAACCGTTGCGGGTAGAGTGCAATGGCGAGTTCGTGCATGGGACCAAGCAGGAAATCCGGGTATTTTTTCAGAAACAAGAAATCTCACCGTTTTTGATTTCTCGCTTACTGCAACCTCCTCAACACTTACAATCTTGCGAGGAGGTATTGGAAGTACAACCATTCAAATACAGAAAAGTTTTGGTGATGATGAAGAGATAACCTTAACAAATGAATGGAGTGGGATCGTCCCTACGGGGGTATCTGTTGATTTTAGCACGATATCAGGGAATGGTTCATTTACATCAGTTATAGATTTTGAAACAAGTGGAGATGCATCGACCGGTGAATTTACATTAAATGTTTTGGCAACAAGTCTTACAGGTACAAGAACCCTTCCACTAACGATTCGTATTGCAGGGATGATTTTCCAGATGTCTGCGTCTCCGACAGCTTTTACGCTTACAAGAAGCGATGCTGATGAATCAAGAGTCTCTGTAACGTTCCAATATGGATCAAAAGGCATTGTTTCTCTTTCAGGAGGTTGGATTGGCTCCGCTCCATTGGGTGTTACAACCACATTTAGCCATGTGACGGATCTCCCGCCTTTTGATTCCATTCTATCAATTTCAACTTCTAATCAAGCATCATCCGGAAAATACACCTATAAAATAACTGCAACAGGAGGCGGAATAAGCGACTGGATCTATATTTCATTGGAGATAAAAACAAATCTTACACTCACCTTACAATCAGATAAAACAACCTATGAAAAAGGACAGGAAATACATTTATCTGGAACTGCCCATGATCCAAACGGCAATGCAGTAAAAAGTGGCATGGTAACACTTAATTTTTCGACCGGTACATGGAGTGAACAAATAACTTGCAATGTGACCAATGGCTTTTTTCAAACAAAATATTTTGTGACATTTGATAAATTCGAGGGAAACTGGGTGGTATCCGGAACAGCAATAGATTCTCTTGGGCATCAAACCACTATCGCGACTCAGATCAATATAGTTATTACCATTCCTGAAACGTATAAGTATTATACAATTACAGTCATTAGTCCACTACCCGGCCAAGTCTACAAACGAGGAGAAGAAGTATCCTTTACGGTCAGCATCGTTGAAAATGAAACAAAAATTCGTGAGGCAACGGTATCGATTCAATCACCAGATGGAGCTAAAATATTTTTATCTGAGATTTCACCAGGTCTTTATACAAAAAGTTACAAACTGAAGATGAATAGTAAGCTAGGAAACTGGAGTGTATATATCGCAGGATCGACTGGTGAAAATGAAATGTTTAAAGCAGGGTTTAGCTACATTCCTATAAAGGTCGAACCTACACAGCTATCACTTGAAATAATCGAACCGACAACCAGAAGCTTCGAAACAGGTGAAAAAATAACTCTTCTTGTGAAACTCTTCTACCTTGAAGGTTCCCCTGTCGAAGAAGGAATTGTCTCCATAACCAAGACCGATGGGACCATATTAAATTTTAAAAAATCTGGAAATGGTTTGTATACAACAGGATATACGGTGACCGATGAGGATTTGGGATACTTAAATATGGAGATATCAGCAACTGACGTCTATGGAAACCTTGGGGTCACAAAAGGAACAACGTTTGCAATCATTCCAATGCAAGTATCAAGTTATTTTGTCAGGTATTGGTGGATAACAAGCGGCATATTGATAGGATTGATTGTAGCGTTAGGGATTGTCACCCGTGATGTATCTCGAACGGTGAGATTACGAAATTTTAAACGTGAGGTTATCGAATTAAGCAGACTTAAAAAAGACAAGGCAATAGAATATTTCATAACAGGGTCAATTTCCAGAGAAACATATGATAATCTCTTACAAGAATATGAAAGTAAATTAGCAAAACTGGAAAAACAACGACACATCCTGGAAAAAAAGATGCAGAAAAAAAGATTTAACGTCATGAAAGAAAAAAATTAAAGAAAACATCATGAAGGATATGAGGAGATGCTAGTCAAAAGATTTCGTCTATTTACCATACTAATCATGTTATTGACCACGGGTCAATTTTTTTTCGCACCTCTTTCAATACCTTCACCAATATATGATTATTCCTTATTACTTCAAAATGATGAGTTAGAGCTTGTGCCAGGGAAAAATATCTCAGTTGCCTTTTTTGTCAATGAATCAGGGAATATGACGGGTATCGTTTCTCTGCAAGGAAAATGGGTTGAGAACACCCCCACCGGGGTATCGAGTTCCATTCAACCAACAACAGGAGTAACTCCTTTTAGAAGTTTAATAACTTTCCAATCATCTATTCTTTCGAATCCAGGAGTGTATATCTATAGAATTTCTGTTCAATCCGAAACAAGCAATCAATCCATTGATATTCATCTGAATATGACAACCGATTTAACAGTACAATTATTTACTGACAAAGCCGAATATGCAAAAGGACAACAGATTCACCTCTACGGAAATGCAACCACTTTTGAGGAGAACATCGTTGATTCTGGTGATGTTATCATATCGATTGCAAATGCAAAGAAGAACATATTACTAACAACTCAAATTCAAAACGACTCGTATGAAATGTTCTATCCGATTTCCTATGGAGATACTGAAGGAGTATGGACAGTACAGATCAGAGTTATAGACATAAATGGACATATAGGAATTGTATCGAAATCCATTATAATTACCACCCCGCCAACAATCATGCGTTTTGCTGTCGATTTCTATTCACCACCAAATAAAGCAATTTATCAAAGAGGGGATATGTTTGATATTTCAGTCTATGTTACTGAAAATCTACAAAGCGTTCGAAATGCAACTACGTTTTGTACCCTACCCTCATTAGTGACAATACCTCTAATTGAATACGCATCAGGTAACTACAAACAAAACTATATTATCCCGTGGGATGCACCAACGGGCGAATGGTTTTGTACTGTTGATTGTATAAAAAATATCAGTGGACAAGTAAAAACAGGTGGGAGTGCTCTATCAATCATTATTGAGCCAGCCCCATTACAAGTTACTGTTCTAGAGCCACAAACCTTGCAATTTTCAGCCAATTCCATCATTCCTTTTAAAGTCGAGATTCGGTATTTAGATAACTCGTTAATGAAAACAGGGACAGTTCTACTACGTACCTCTCAAGGAAATATTACGTTACAGAATGAGAATAATGGGATGTACACTACCAATATTTCGGTCACAGCACAGGACGTTGGAAGTCAAGTTTTTGAAATAAACGCCTGGGATTTATTCGAAAATAAAGGGGAAATAAAAAAAATCTTTTTAATCACATCTGAAACACAATCAACCATAATTCTCATATTAATCCCCTTACTTGCAGTAGGCATATGTGGAATAATCGGTTTCGTATTCATAGGAAAAATGTATAGATCTCGGCGGGTAAAAACCATTCGGGAAGAGATGATAGAAACGAAAAGACTACAAGAAGAAGCTGCAAAAAAATATTATAAGGAAGGGTCAATTTCGAAGGAAATATATGAAGCTCTTATCTATGAGCATACACAGCGCTATGCTCATCTCCAAAAAGAGGAACGAAAAATTACACGCAAATAAATGGTAAAAAAACTTATGTAATTAGGAATGTCTTAGAGCCTCGATAGCAATCGTCAAAAGACTTATCAGAAACAAAAATGTATTTTAATCTCGGAATTCTCTTAGAACCCACAAAAAAAAATCTGAAGGACACCATTTATATATTTCTCAATTATGAATAAAAGAACAGAAACCTCTTTATAAACAGTATATTAAACCTCATGTCCACTAAAAGAATAATATTATAAACCTGTAGTTTACTCACCTGAGTCCAATATGGAGCGATTTACTAAATTCAAAACCATGATTTTCCCCCGGGAAGTTATCGTTGGTCATAACACGACTGATCAGATTAAAGGGATGTGCAATCACCTTGCACCAAGCAACAATATTTTGCTTGTCTGTGACAAGAACACCAAGAAAATATCTGGTGACCGCATTGAAAAGATACTTTCGGGTGCTGGATATGATATCAACATGGTTGTTCTTTCATTACCCTTGATAAAACGAGATGTGCTTCCCGCATGGCCGACAATACGCGAAGTCAACACAGTCGTAAAAGAAGCGAAAAGAACCGGCTCAGATTTTCTCTTAGGCGTTGGTGGAGGATCTGTTATTGATGTTACCAAATGTGCCACCTACGAGCTTGCAACAAATTTTGTCAGTGTTCCAACCTCAGCGTCTCATGATGGGATGGCATCGCCTCGTGCCGCGCTCAAAGACAAGAAAGGATCCATCTCAAAAACCGCGGTTTCTCCCATGGCCGTGCTTGCTGACACCGCAGTCATCATGAAAGCCCCCTATCGTATGCTAGCCTCAGGGTGCGCTGATGTGATATCAAATCTCACCGCTGTGAAAGACTGGGAGCTTGCCCATCGGCTCAAGGACGAAGAATTCAGCACCTTTGCTGCGTCACTTTCCACAACCTCATCTCAACTGTTACTGAACAAGGCTGAGGATATTCGTACAGGCCTTGAAGAAGCGGTCTGGCAGGCCATAAAATGTATGGTCGTATCAGGAGTCGCGATGAGCGTAGCGGGTAACACACGGCCTGCATCTGGCGCTGAACATATGTTTTCCCATATGTTGGATTCCATCGCACCGGGAAAAGCATTGCACGGGGAACAATGCGGAGTCGGTTCTATCATGATGATGTATCTGCATGGCGGAGACTGGCAGCAGATCCGTGATGCGTTAAAAATGATTGGAGCACCTACGACAGCAAAAGAACTCAACATTCCCAAGAAAAAAATAATCCAGGCGCTCATGGGCGCGCAGAAAATACGTCCTGATCGATACACCATTCTTGGTGAACTCGGACTTACGGAGGATGCTGCAAAGAAGCTGGCGAAAATAACAGGAGTGATCTAATGGTCCTAGTGACCCTCGTTGGTGAACAACTTGCTATCGAAGGACAAGAATTCATCTACCTTGGTTCAAACAGCGAATGTAGAAACTGCCAACTGAAAACCGTCTGCTTCAATCTCAAACCAGGGAGAGACTATCGGATCACCAAAATACGGGAAAAATCCCACGACTGTAACATCCATGAGGGAAAAGTAATCGTCGTAGAAGTCGAAGAACTTCCCTTAACGGTCGCAGTCACAAAAGAACCCACCGAAGGAGCAATCACAACAATCGAAAAGAGAGAATGTAAAAACATCGGGTGCGATTCATTTGATATCTGTACTACCACAGCACTTCAGCACGGTAAAACATATACCATCAAGAAAGTATATGAAAAATTAACCTGTCCAAAAAATTATGAGTTGTATAAGGTAGATGTTGCAGAGATATAGTTAAGAAATCCTTTCATAGTTTTTCTGATAAAAAGAAAATGAAAAGGACGCTTTAGATCTTCGCCTCAGCTTTTAACAATTTTACCTTATCCGTCTTTTCCCAGGTGAAATCAGGTTCCTCTCGTCCAAAGTGACCATAGGCTGCCGTGTTTTTGAAGATAGGTCGACGTAAGTCAAGTTGACTGATGATATCGGCGGGTCGAATTGGGAAAAATTCTCTGATGAGTGTTTCAATAGCATCAAGAGAAATCTTATTTGTACCAAAACAATCGATGTTGATGGATACCGGCTCTGCCACACCAATGGCATAGGCAAACTGAATCTCACATTTCTCTGCAATACCTGAAGCAACGATGTTTTTTGCGATATATCGTGTCGCATACGCAGCGCTCCGATCGACTTTTGTAGGGTCTTTCCCCGAGAAAGCACCACCACCATGTCTACCGATACCACCATAGGTATCGACAATAATTTTTCTTCCGGTCAGACCGGCATCAGCGTAAGGTCCACCACGAACAAATGCTCCGGTTGGGTTGACATGGAAAATCGTATCTTTATCTATCCATTCATTGCAGACTGGTTTAATTACGGTTTCAATGACATCTTTTCGTATCCGATCATGGGCGACACCACCATCATGCTGGGTAGAAACAACAATCGTATGAGCTCGGAGTGGTTTTCCTTTTTCATCATATTCTATGGAAACCTGTGATTTCCCATCAGGTCGAAGATACGAGATGCGATTGGTTTTCCTCATCTCGGATAATCGCTTGGTAAGTTTATGCGCAAGAAGGATTGGTAACGGCATGAATTCCTTTGTTTCATTACATGCGTACCCGTACATCATCCCCTGATCGCCAGCTCCCTGCTCCTTATGCAGTCCTTTCCCGGCTGTGACACCTTGAGAAATATCAGGGCTTTGCTCTGTAATCTGAACCCAGACCGAACAGGTCTCCCATTCGATGCCGTATTCGGATTTTGTATATCCTATCTCTTTAATGGTATCTCGAACGATATGAGGAATATCGATGTATGCGTCCGTGGTCATCTCACCAAAGACCATGACTCCTCCGTTCTTTGTTCCTGTTTCGACTGCAACCCGTGAGTTTTTATCCTGCCGGAGTGCTTCATCGAGGATCGCATCAGAAATTAAATCGCACATCTTATCGGGATGTCCTTCTGTTACCGATTCGGAACTTACGATACTTTTTCGTTTTGCCATATATTCACCTAGTAAAGAACCTCTTATTTACGGAATTCCACAACCAGAAGGAATTTATTAAGTTTATCAAAGAGGAAATGACTAAGGAAAAAAAGGAAAAAATAAGGGCGTTCTTTTACCCTATTTTTCTGGTGGTCGTCCACATATCGTCTTCGATGGAATTGTAGATATCATCATCAGAGACGTTCTTTGGCTGTTTTTTATCAACAAGCAGAGCGATGCGTTCCGAGTTGTTTTCTTTCGAGTAACGGGCGATGGTGTCTTTTTTGAGGCGCCAGTAATGGGTCCGCCATTCTCGGCCATCATATAATGTGGTTTCTTCTCGTTCTGTCGTTAACATCCCTTCTTCTTCAAGGATGTAGAACAGCTGTCGGTCTTCTGGATCAAGGACGTTGTCTATGACGCGGTCGTCGAAACCGAAAATATCCATGACAAATCCAGCGTCCCGTCTTGCTTCTTCGATATCGATACCGACACGATTGGCGATTGCTTTTGATAAATCATCGAGTGTTATAATGGTCATAAAAATCATCTTCCTTTTATGCCTTCATGTTTTTTTCTTTTTAAAGCTCGCTTCCTTCCATTGACTTTTATTTTTAAACTAATTCGCAATATATCTGTACGGACCTTCTATATATATTTTTCTCTATTTGGCAGGTTTTCCATCGTTTTTTTGGTCAAAAAGAGAAAATCTGGGGAGCGTTTAAGCTAAAATACCAGCTGCATGATACTCATGGTGGTGCGTGAATGGAGCCTTTCCTTGAAAAACGATTATTACAAAGACTACTACGCCTTGAAAGAAAGGAACTGCCCGCGTTTCACGTCGTCATGCTTCCCGATTTCTTTGTTGATCATTTTGTGTATTTTGATTCGGTAGAAAAAACATGTCAGGATGTACACACTATCGCAGCACGGGGTGGCGGGAACAGACCAGGGATTACCCAGCGGATTCAGCAAGGAGGGAACGCTGCCAATACGGTGCTGGGGCTTGCACGGCTTGGAATGAGTACTCATTTGATATGCCAAACAAACCCCTTCGGTTTGCATCTCCTCCAGTATTTCTTAGGAAAAAACAGTGTGGATATTTCTGGAGTGCATACCGATGGTAACCTGGCGATGACCACAGCCCTTGAGTTCCAGAAGCCACAGGCCAATATCATGATTGGAGATTCAGGGTCAGTTGCGACGTTTACATATGATCAGTTGAACGATCATGACCGTGAGTTGATTGCTTCAGCGAATCTTGTCGGAGTAACAAACTGGAATCTGAATCGTTTTGGGACGGATCTTGCCTGCAAGGTTTTTGACCAGGCGAAAAAGCAGAAGGTGAGAACCTTCTTTGACTCTGGTGACCCCTCCCCACGGGTACAGGATATTCCCCAGTTGATGGAGAAGGTGTTGATGAATCCTCATTTGGACCTGTTCGGGTTAAACGAAAATGAACTCCGTTATTACAGTGAGATTCCCTGTAAGACGCAGACAGAGATGATATCTGCCGTAGAATCATTAAAAAAGAAAATCCCCGCGCGAGTTGATTTTCATACGTCTCTATTTTCTGCCTCTGTTCAGGATGCTGTTACGGTTGTACCGACCATCTCGCTTTCATTTCTGCATCGGTCCACCGGCGCAGGTGATGTATGGAACGCTGCGAATATTTTTGCAGATCTCCTCAGATTTCGTGATGACGAACGATTGTTGTTTGCCAACATCGTAGCTGGACAATATATTTCTTCTCCAGAAACTCTTCCACCAAATCTCGACATGATTATTAATTTTATTAAAAACACCATATAAATTAACATTTTTTATTGATAAAAACTCTATTTAATTCGGAGATTTATAGGAAGGTATTTATACAAAATATATTAATTCTATAAAAAAATTTATATACTATCTCTCCTTATCAATTTCAGAATGGGGGAGGCAAAAATTTTTTTAATCTCTCCTCACCACCTTCAAACTTCCCCATTCTCTCCTTATTCGCTACGAGAAAAAAAATTTTTGTATTTTTCCTGCGATTTTTTTACGATATTTCTCATCGCTGATAATCATCAAGACCCAATCAGGAGCAACCCGTGAGCGGATCGCTTTTGCGATAGGAGTAAAATCATCTAAGCTTTTGACATGATCACGGTCAATAACCCGAATATCTGTATTGTTGATTCGAGGCTCAGCACGTAACAACTCCGGTCGTGGGATATCGATTATGACATGACCCTTCGGGATACCAAAAACATCCTCCAATTCCTGTTCTTTTTGTCGCCGGTGCGACACGTCCTCAAGCTGCTTCACAATCTTGAGTGCCTCTTTGTCTAAATCAAACAAGGAAATCGTGTAGGCTTGTTTGAAGAGATCACGGTATTTTAAACGGGTGATAATCTCCTGTTGGAACCGACCCATTGTTTTAAGAGAGACCATAATCTCTGCATCGGTCATCCGGAAAAACTCAAACGGCTCAGCATCGGGTATCTCCTCCAGTGCCTTTGATAGCATAAGTTCTGGGATACGGACTGTTTTATGGAAATATACTGATGAATACATGAGTGCGCGTGCCATTAGGATGTTTTCCACCACGCTGACTCCTTTACGCATCATCGCCAGATTTCCCTTATAGATCATTATCGTCCTCAAGAGGCGCTGGAGATCAATCAACCCATAGGCAACACCAGTGTAGTACGCATCCCGCATGAGGTAATCCAGTTGATCGACATCAATCGTACTATTCAAGAGTTGGCCCAGGTATGGTTTTTTCGATGGTTTACCCCTGATGATAGCAACGATTTCTTTTTTGCTTACCTCATGTTTCTCAAGGATTTCATGAACCGATGGCGCGGTGATGAATGCTCGTTCTTTTCCCTCAAACACGGTATACGTCCCAAGGATGAGTTTTTCAGTAAGGTCAACATGGTCAACACCAAATCTCTGTAAGAGAATCGACTCCAAAGTATGGGAGAACGGACCATGACCGATATCGTGAAGTTGAGCAGCACAGGTCAGAAGCGTTTTTTCTGTTTCCTTCAAAGGGAGGATATCTGCGATTTGAGAAGCAATCATAGAACTCCCAAGAGAATGCTCAAACCGGGTGTGATGCGCACCAGGGAACACGAGATGGGCAAATCCAAGTTGTTTGATGTTATGAAGACGTTGTACCTCTGGTGTTTCAAGCAAATCGACCAGGCATCCAGTGATTTTTATGTCACCATGGATGGGGTCTCTGACGATTTTATGAGTTTCAACCATATGTTTTCCAGAGTGGAAAAAGAAAAAGAGTTGAAATATTTATGTCTTTGAAAAGGAATATGTAAAATGATTTAGACACAATATAAAACGACAGGAGTGCAAGACAAGTAAATTGTATTACCGAACGGCAATAACGCGTAAAAACCGTGTTTCCGACAATCGGTTCTGCGGAGTTCAACGTGAGTTCAAGCAATATGTCATTGGTTTTATCGAATTATATAGAATAATTAATGGTCTATCGTGGATTATATAATTTAAGAGTTTTAATCCTGTTGATTCTTTTTTTAAAAACATGTCCTGAGAAATAAATGTTTTTATGCGAATAGGTCAGGATTCAAATCCCTTCCCCGATTGTCTTTCTTCCATTTCAAGAAGTTTTAAAACCCAATTCAATTCTGAAATATCAGCAAGACCTTTGAACATATTCCGTCTTTTGTTAATCTGTTCTTCGAGCCAATCAAGAGAAACCCATTTCTTATCACCTTTTATTTTTAACTCATCAAATTCTACTGCTATTTCATATTCTGTTTTGATGTGTTCACTCATTGTTTTTTACATCCTACATGCTTTTTAAGAAACATAGTTTTTAGCCTTGTGGGGTCTGTGAGGTATAGAGGAGAGGCTGGGGTGAAAGAGCACTTCGTAAAATGGAATATTCCAGACCCTACAAAAAAAGAAATTAATATCTGGTTAATAAAGTTTATACTAATCCGTTTTTTTCATACCAAGGAAAAATAAAAGAATTCCAAAAATGATACAAATCACTGGAATAAAAATACAGATAACATCTATATTAGCAAATCCTAAATCTTGTATGGACATCGAAAAGAATAAACGTAATGCCAGCATAAATAATCCAAGTATCAACAGAATGGTTGCTATAATGATTAATCTGGATTCCATTTTTTTTACCTCCACCTTACAATTTTGTAATATTTCTTTCTTTAAAAACATATCTTTAGAACAGAAACATTAACACGGTTAAGTCCCTGAAAACATATAAAAATATCTACAGTTGAGGTCGTTTTAACCTTTTCCTGAACCCTTACAAACGCTACAGGGTTTTTCATCCGTGCCTGGTTCACGTCCTGTTCCTTTACAATGATCACATATGGTCTTAGTGTTTTCTCGTAAAGTTTTTATATGTTCTTTCACTCGAACGCGTTTAACAACCATAGTTTTTTCCTCCTTTGGATGAATTTTATATCTGTTCTTTCCTTAAAAACATATCCGTAGAAACAAAGGAGCATTAGCATGGTTTTTAGCTCTTATTTTCTAGTTTATTTATTTCATCCATAAGTGCATAGAATGTTTCTTTCGTATAGACCTCTGCATCAGCTCCGAAACGTTCCCGTACGAATTTAATTAAAGATTCACATGGTTTCGGTTCTACCTTCTTTAATTTTTTCTTTTTCCATTTTCTTGCTTCTTTAGATAGATTGTTAATAAAAGTTATATCAATCTTTTCATCTTCCATTGGTTGTATAAATTCTTTTATTTTCATTTCAAGAAAGTCATATGCTTCATCTGGTGTTAACCCTGATTTCTCTAGAAATAATTCATATCTTTTTTTCATAATAACCCTCTCCGTTTACATTCCGCAATAAGTTCTTCTGTTGTCCAATCATCATAATTTTCTTCCATACAACCACCTCTGTTTTTTTGTAACATTATTTCTTTAAAAACATATCTAAATTTGGAAATTTTAGAATTACAAAACGGGTCTAGAAAGTCATGGAGATAGAAAATGCCGAAGCATCATTCTGCATTTTAGGGGATAATATTCTTATGGAGGTTGTTTCTTAGGTATCAATCTCCATTGATAGCAACCAGCACAATTTAATTGAGCAAAATACTCATCAACATAAAGTCTCGGATAGATTGAATCATTCTTATGTATCTTTTTTCCATTTTGATAATAAAAACCATAGGCTTTTCCGTAAATTCTTCCATCCTGGTGTTCTATAATATCTTTAATTTCAGTAATTAGAAAAGCGGTATTACCCCAACTATGACGCTTAACCATTATAGGTAGGTTTTTTCCGTTGTCTTTCCATAGTTGAAATAGTTTTGTTACTCAGAATCACCTTGCAGGGTAAACTTTAAAACAAAATCCAGGATTAAGTCTCTGAAGAATAAAATAATTGCCTGTGAGGTGCTCGTATTACAAAAACCATCCTATTCTCCCTAGAGCATTGCATAAAATGCCAAGAGACAAAACAACTGCTTGCTGGAAGAGATGATGTCCAGATCATCACGTTCCCCCATGACCTCAATCAGTGGCGAGAGGAGGACTTCACTCTTGCAAAAACCTATAACGTCTTTGAGGACCTTCAAAAAACCGCACCAGTCCTCTGGCTTGATGGAGAGAAGAAAATCGGGTATCTCAGAATACGAAAATGGCTCCAGGACGCACAAAAACAGTAAAACAATTTTTTTCCCCAGCTCATCCAAATATTAATGAATGGGATGATGGTACCCGGAAACAATGGATAATCTTGAGATGATTAAAAAGAAAAAACTCGAGCAATTGAAGAAACAGTATATGAGCGGAGGTAAAACCATGGAAAAAAAATTGCCAGACACCCCAATCCATTTACTCGATGCAGATGTAGATGAAACCATACGGAAATTTCCAACAATCGTAATCGATTGTTGGGCACCCTGGTGTGGTCCCTGTCGAATGATCGGACCGATCATCGAAGAACTCGCAAAAGAGATGCAAGGAAAAATCGTCTTTGGAAAATTAAACGTTGACGAAAACCCGCAGACTTCGATGAAATACGGCATCATGAGCATTCCTACAATGCTTGTGTTTAAAAACGGTCAGCTTGTCGATCGTTTAGTCGGCGCGATGCCTAAGGAAATGCTTCTGCAGAAATTAAAACCGTACCACTAGCTACGTACCTTGTAACGATGAGCTGATCAATGAAAAAACTCCGTTTTCTTTTTGTGGTCGTTCTTATTGTCCTTCTACCGGTTTTCTCCGGTTGTACAGAGGAAAAAAACAATACAGGAGATGATTTCTCATTTACGACATTAGATAATGAGATAAAACGCCTCAGTGACTTTTACGGCAAAGTCGTGGTGCTTGATTGCATGGCTGTGAACTGTCAACCATGCATGTATCAGATGTTTGAGTTAAAGAAAATCTCAGAGAATTATTCAAGCACTGATGTTGCTATCCTATCCATTGATGTCTGGGTATCGAACGGAGAGACCGCATCCATGCTTCAAGACATGATCGATGCATTCGAAAACCAGGCGAACCTGACATTAGACTGGACCTTTGGTTTGGATGACTCTGAAGGAACCATCGAAAACATGTATGCCGCTGAAGGAGTACCAGCTCTTTATATCTACGACAAAAAAGGAAATATTTATTACTCCCACGTGGGTTATGAATCTTATGCAGATCTTGCAAACAAGATCGATGAAGCTCTTATAAAAAATTAGAGGGAGAATTGAAAAATATGAAGAACGAAAGAAAATTCATACTCACCATAGTTGTCGTAAGTATTCTTGGAGCAACTGCTGTTTTAGCAGCGGGTACTGGGTTACCGATTGGAACGATTACGGTGACACCATCAGCACCTGCGGCCCTATCGACTGTGACCATCTCCGTACCGATCAGTGGTGAAGCACCCTCGGAAGTACGGGTGATCATCGAGGAATGCAATGGAAATACCGGTATCTGTTATTCTGACGTCCAAAATGTCTCTATGCCCCTCGCCAGTTCGAGCATCTATCGAACCGATGTGACGTTGAAACATTCAGATGCTACCTATATCACGATTAAGGTGTTAGCAAAAATCAACGATGTTTGGCAGGTGTCCTCAGAGAAGAAGGTGAACCTGTCAGTGACTCCAGATGGAAATAACGGTGATGATAACGGCACACCAGGATTTGAACTGGTTGTCTTCGTAGCAGCAATCGGAGTCAGTTTGATACTGATAGGCCGAAAGAGAGTTAAATGAAATTACAAATAAAACGATTAATCTCTCAAATTATTCTTTTCTTTTCCGCTAACCTGGGGTACCCTGGCTATCCCGGGTTAAAAACCGGTTTTTGTTATCCTTTTTTTTATTGCCAGGCATGCCCAGCAGCAACCTCGGCTTGTCCGTTACGATCATTGGAACAAAGCGTCGATAAAGGGAGTTTTACCTGGAGACTGTTTTTATTTCCTCTTCTCATCATCGGGTTCCTAGGGGTTTTAACAGGTCGTGCGGTGTGCGCTTGGGCGTGTCCTATTGGATTACTTCAACGGGGGACAGGACGTATTGCAAGAAAAGTGAAAAAAACCCCGTTTGCACGAAAACTTGGCACCCACAAAGCAGAGAAATATTTCCGCTACACGAAATATATTCTCCTTATCGGCCTGGTGTTTGTCACCTCCTATCTCATCGGGTTTATCTTTACCGATATCTGCCCGGTCGGGTTTCTGACAGGGACAATCCCTACTCTCATCCTGAATCCTGGGAAATTTGTTCCAAACTTTTTTTTCCCAATCGCGTTAGTAATTTTTGTTCTATTTATCGTCCTTATCTTCCTTATCGAGCGAGGCTGGTGCCGGTATTTCTGCCCCATCGGTGCACTGCTTGGGCCGTTTAATAAAATAAGTTTTTATCACATTGCAGTTGATGTAGACGAATGCGTTCACTGTAATGTCTGCTCGTATGAATGTCCGATGGGAATCGATGTACCACACATGCATCGGGATCCAGAATGCATTTTATGCGGGAAATGCGTGACTGCCTGTCCAAATGAACTGATCACTTTTGAGAGGAAGGGGCGATGAAGAAATTCCTTGCCCTGCAGGTCTGTACGCTTCTTCTTGTTTCAGGTGCGCTGGGAGGGATGTTTGGGTTTACTCCCGTCTATGACGAGGTGCGAGAGGGGATTGTGCTGGTGTTGTGTTTAAGCTGTTTAAAGCTTGAACCGAAAACCAATGCGGATTTCACCTTCAAAACCGCGGATAATCTATCTCATGCAACTTTTGTTTTGGAGAATTTATCGCATGGCCCAGTGTTTCTGCATTATAGTGGTGATGCATGTGCTGGCTGTGATGTGATGTATCCGGTAATAAAAGACCTCTTTTCGATTGAGTTTGGAAAACAGGATATGTTTTTTTCCATCGTCGACTTTGAGAACACCTCAGTCCCCTATATCTATGTGAACATCCATCATACGATTGATGACTTGAGGGATGCTCAAGTGATTTACGATAAGGATTATGTGAGAGGAATCCCCATGTTTACCGTTGTGACTTTAGGGTACGACAACGGGAATGTGAAACCGAAATATACCACGTTGTACGGGACGTTGACGACGTACGGTTGTGAGACTGATGCACAACGACTCGTATTCCTCCAACAGCTCCTGCGTCAAAGCATTGAGATGTACGAGCAAAACAAGGCAGGGTATCCACATCATTAAGAAGTTAAAAAAAGAAAAAAAAGCGAAAAGAAACGATAGTTTTAGATCTCACCGGCAATTATCTTTTGTCTGAGGATCTCGAATTGTGCTCGGGTTAACGTGCACACGTTCGTTTTTTCGCCAATAATCACCTTATCGCTCCGGACATCCACAACAGGACATTTCGGAGGGACACAGACTCCATCATTACATAATACAACTTTCATATTATCCCTCAGGTTCTCAATTGTTAGGTTTCTATTAGGTCTTGAACCTTTAAATATCTTTCGACAGAGGAGAAAAAAAACCGAATTTACACATAGTGGATAATTTCATATTTTTGTTTGTCGATGAAAGATATGATTCGAGGACCTTGCGAGGTATCAACAGATGCAACTTCTTTGACAGACACGGTCACGTCTGTTCCCATTTTTTCCTGGAATCCATTCCGGATGAACTCGAAAATCTCACCAACAGAAGGACCAGTAGCACGAAGCGTCTCATCAATCACCACCTGGATTTCCAATGTTGTGAAATCATGTTGAATAATCTTGGTGTTCTTCACCTTGTTTGTTCGTAATTCATAGAGCAGTTTGCTGTAAATTTCTGAAAATGCGGAGGGAAGCAATACCGTACCATCAGACCGATATAAGGCAAGGTCGTTTCGCCCGTATACTTTTTTGATCAGATACCCGGCTTTCCCACAGGAGCAAGTACCGTTTAAGGGGGCGACAATGTCATTGATAGCGTTGTAGCGAAGGATCGGCGTTCCTTTGCCATGGAATTTAGTAATAATCATTTCTCCGGCTTCACCGGAGTCAACCGGGTGACCATTTCTGAAGAACTCCGCATAGATAAGGTCCGACATCAGATGGTAGCTTCCTTGTCTACATTGATGCCCAATCAGCCCAGATTCTGTTGCTCCGTAGACTTCGAAGACCGTTGCTTGAAATGTTTTTTCGATATAGGATTTAAGGAAGGAATCCAGGACTGAGCCAGTGGCAGCAATATACTGAGGAGAGATGTCCTTTCCTAAGCCTGTTTCTTTTAACAAGGCAAGATGACCAAGCATCCCGACATACCCCCCGATGAACTCTGGTCGGAACTCATTGATGGCATCGATGACTTTTTTTGGGTCATCGTTTGTGTTCAACCACTGAATGTTCTTAAACACGCTTGTGAGATTGAAACGAGGCTGCAATCCCTTGGTGACATACCCACTCTCTGCGGTATGCGGTGCAAAATCACCAATAATCGTTATCCTGTTTTTCCAGACGCTCATATCGTATTCATGTAAGGTCCGCATGTACGCAAACAGTCCCATGACAATGTCAAGTAAATCGACATACAAAGAGAGCACTTTGCCTGTCGTGCCTGACGTGGAGACTTCTATGAGAGTATCTTTGTTTATCTTTGATGACACAATCCCATTTGGATAATATCGTTTGAGATCATCTTTTGTCACGCATGGGAGTTTCTGAAGATCATCAATTCCAGTGATATCAGCAGGCTGTATCCCTGCCTGTTTGAACTTCTCATGATACAAAGGGACGGTATCAGCAAACCGGACAAGTCGTCGAAGCTGCCTATCTTGATAGCGATGCAGCGAGTCATCACTCATTCGTTCCAACCGGTCGACGTCCACCAAATACCGTTTGAGAATTTTACCAAGGAACACGGGGTTATAGAACGGATTCATACAGCTCCCAAAGTAGAGAAGAGATAGGTACAATTCCTTAAATAGATGTCTCTTCATTCTCCACAGAAGAGCAATGAACATACTCATCGTTGAGACCGTCTGGATGGGAGGTGCACGGTATAAATTCCTTGAGAAAACATTGCTCACCACATTCTCTATCCTTCCTACCTTGCAAGCTCGTGAGCTTGCCGCGATCACCCCAAAACAGCATCGAGTATCCGTTGTCAATGAACGACACACCCAAATCGATTATACCGCATCTTACGACGTTGTCCTCATCAACTATGTCACCTCGACAGCACCACGAGCCTATATCATCGCTGATAACTTCAGGAAAAAAGGCATCTTTGTTGTGCTCTGCGGGTTTCATGCCTCAGGACTCCCGGAAGAGGCAAAACAACATGCGGATAGTGTCATTATCGGGCGAAACGAATCAGGATGGTTAATGGTCCTTCAAGATATCAAACAAAAAAAACTACAACCGTTTTACCATGCACCACCATACAACACCACACAGAGTCTCCCGCCAACAAATGTTCAGTTACGGGGATTTATCATGACTGGTGCAATTGAGGCGACACGCGGTTGTCCGTACCAATGTGAATACTGTCCAGAGACAAATATCCAAGGTGGAAACTCCTTCTACAAAAGACCCATTCCAGAGGTCATAGAAGAAATAAAAAAAATCCCACAAAAAACTCTGATGTTCTATGATGCGTCACTGACCATCGATCCTTCGTATTCAAAGGAATTGTTCCAGAACATGAAAGGGCTGCAGAAAAGGTTCTTCTGCAATGGGAATGCTGATGTGTTAGCCAAGGATGAAGACCTTGTCCGTCTCTCCAATGAAGCAGGATGCATCGCATGGCTTGTCGGATTTGAATCTCTTAGTCAAGATACCCTGGATTCAGTTGGGAAAAAAACAAATAAAGTTGATGATTACGCACAAGCAATCCAAAACATTCACAAGAATCATATGGCGGTCATCGGAGATTTCATGTTCGGCTTTGATACCGACACACCAGAGGTTTTTCAAACAACACTCAAAGCAATAAAAGAACTAAAAATCGATGTTGCCGATTTTTCAATTCTGACACCATTCCCAGGTACACCATTGTTTACGAAACTTGATATTGAGAAAAGGATTCTTACCAAAGATTGGAAATATTATAACATGGGACATGTGGTCTTTGTTCCAAAACAGATGACGCCAGACGAACTGCTTCAAGGTGTACGGTTGATGTACGCTGAGTTTTATCACCCGTTATATACAATAAAAAGGATTGTCCAGAACCTCACGAGGGGCCTTTATCCCTTCTTTGTGATTGTTGCACGAAATGTTGTAGCAACACTGAGCGCGCGACGGTTATATACGGTAAAAAAGCGATAACAAGCGAAAAGAGGATTAGAAAGCCCACCAGGCTTTAATATCAATGCTAGCGGTAGCGGTTTTATCGGTATCATCGTAGGCTTTTACCATAATGGTATAATCCTTAGGAATCAATGGTTTTTTAAATAACTTGGATGAGAGGGTCCAATTATACGGGGGCTCTGTCATGTTTGCGACAAGTTTGTCATTCACATAGATTTCGACTCTCGTAATCGAGGAATCATCCTTTGCATACGTATCAATCGAGGCTTTTCCGATCATCCATGTGTTTTTCAATAGCTTGTTTTTATATAAGAATGATAAACGGAGATTCCCTCGTATGTAAATCTTCCCTTTCTGAGGAGAGAGGATTCCAACTTCAGGGGGAAGGTTCCGTGTACCCTTTGCAACATAGGTTTCATTTGCTGCATCAGCGAAATGAGCAGAAAATTCATTCTCGTTTGCTGGAGGGTTTGAATAAGCGATGTTTTCCGCAGAATTAAACACGACTGCAATAATCTTGAGATTCTCGTAATCAAGGCTCCCAACAGACCAACTCTCTGTGAATGTTTTTTCACTATCCGCAGGAACACTAATCTCCTCATTGATGATAAAATCGACAAACGCATTTCGATACTTTAAACCATTATAGTCATTGAATTGTGAAGAAATAATTTCAGCAAGATACACCCGTAGTATCCCGGTATAGGTAGTCTGTTCTGCATTGATAAACAAAATACTTGTCTCTATCGTATTTGTCGTGTTTTTATATTCCGCTTCAACCGTTATTTTAATTTTTGGGACCAATCGATTTTCTGCTGCCTGGATAGCACTTGTGTAATTTGTTTCCGGTTGAGTACCACCAAGAAGAACCTTGTAACCTCCATCAATGTACACCGTCGGATCCCCATAGCGATTATAGATTGATGAGAGGTGCTCTGCTGCGACACTGTTTTCCAAAATCATACTTACATAATAAAAACGATACGCATGCGAGGATTCCAAGTCCTCTAAAATGGCTCCTACGTTCGGACAATACCGACAGTCTTCCGACGTGGATTCCTCAACGAATACGTAATGGGTGAAGTCCTCCTCGCCATTACTAGGTTTAATGGTGATAATGTAATACATAGAACCGTCAGTCGAAGGTTCACCAACAAGACCGTTTCCCGCAGCATCATCAACCGTGACATAGTAATAATAATCCATTGTGGCGTCTGATGGAATGCTGATGCTTGCACTTCCGCTCAGAATCGATACCGATGTCCAATTTAAAGATCCCGCGGTTTGATAATGTAAGGTTGCTTCAGTAACATCGACGTTGTCTGTAAAAACAACAGTGATAGTGGCTATCTGACCAGCGGTTACAGTAAAGTTACCAGTGACTCCAGAAATCTGCGGAGGTTGATTGTCTGGCCCCCCATTTTCATCAGTATAAAGAATAATATATGCTGATGCACTAAGGAGAATTCCTAGTAGAAGGATGATTATGATAAGTTTTCCTATAAGCCTCATATCTTGTAATTAATATACACTTGTTTTATATATTAAATTTACTGAGACAGATTTAAGAGAAGAATGCCAAAAAAATAGGGAGAAAATATTCAATTCTCTTCATCAAAAGAAGCCACGTATCACTCTTTCAATTGATAAGCAGTATTCCTCCGCACTATGATTTTTTCATGACTCATTTTTTCAAGAATAGGTTTGAGTCGTTCTTGTTCAAGTTCGAATAATGCTTCCATCTCTGATATCGACATCGATTTCTGAAGTAAACATCGTAAGATCTTTGCTCGAATCTGCCGATCGGATCCCTCAAATCGTGATTGCTGTGTTTTTGGTTTGATACCGGTTTTTTTGGCGGTGAGCTGAAGAGCACCATAATCCATAAGAGCATTATGCCAGTCCCGGCTTTTCCCCCGGGGGAGACATATTTCAGCTAGGCTCCAGAGCTCCTTATCCGTTATCGTGGTCGGAAGTTTAAACTCGCTTATGAAGATCCTTCGGATATTGGTATCTACAGTGACAAGATCAGTGTTTGTTGAGAAAATCTGCACCGCCTGGGATGTGTATTTCCCGACCCCGGGGAGTTCTTTGTACTGTTTCATCGCTTGGAGGACATCACTATCGAATTGAGAAACAATTTTCTGTGCAGTCGTATGGAGATTCATAGCTCTGGTGTTATACCCCAGACCTAGCCACATCTGTAACACCTCAGGTAAGGCTGCAGAGGCGAGAGCGTCAATGGTAGGCCATTTTTCAATCCATTTCTCGTAATATAAAATCACTCGTTTTACCTGTGTCTGTTGTAACATGAGCTCTGAGAGCAGAATCTTATAGGGGTCTGTTGTTTTCCTCCAAGGTAAGTCTCGCTTATTTTTTTCATAAAAAGAAAAGATTTTTTTTTGAAACCGTTTGATGTTCTCTGCAGGGATGTTTTTTGATTTCCTCTTTAAAGACGCCATAGACAGTCCTTTTTTGATGAATAACTGAGTAGAATACAGGTATTTAATATGATTTTTTCTGTGATTTTTTATTTGGTAAGGTTTTTGAAGGTTTGCGGTATAAAGGATATCTCTCTTATGAAACGCTACTACCTGAATCATCTGCAGAAACTTGAAGCAGAATCAATTTTTGTCATCCGTGAGGTCGCAGCCCAATTCGAACGACCGGTACTGCTTTTTTCAGGTGGGAAAGACTCGATCGTCCTTGGGTATCTTTCCAAAAAAGCGTTCGCTCCTGCGAAAATTCCTTATCCGTTACTTCATATTGATACGGGGCATAACTTCCCCGAGGTCTTGTTGTTCAGGGATGCGTTTGTGAAATACCTTGATGTTCGCCTGCTTGTTGGGTCGGTCCAGAAATCTATAGATACGGGACGGGTGAAAGACGAAACCGGGAAATTCTCAACAAGGAATTATCTTCAGTCGACCACCCTGCTTGACACCATCCATGACCATAAATTCGATGCAGCCATCGGAGGCGGACGCAGGGATGAGGAAAAAGCACGTGCGAAGGAACGGTTTTTCTCCCATCGAAATGATTTTGGACAATGGGACCCGAAGAACCAACGCCCTGAGCTTTGGGACCTGTTTAATGGTCGGAAACATCATGGTGAGCATTTCCGTATATTCCCACTGAGTAATTGGACAGAGTTGGACATCTGGCAGTATATCCTCAAAGAACAGATTCAGATCCCTTCAATCTATTTCTCCCATACCCGTGATTGCATCATCCGGGATGGCGTGATTTACGCGTATTCAGATTACCTGCGTCTCGATGAAGCGGAAAAGAAAAAAATTCAGTCAATGACTGTTCGATTCCGAACGGTTGGTGACATGACGTGTACCGGGGCAGTACATTCTGATGCTCGAACTGTAGAGGAAATCGTTCAGGAAGTTGCAGCGTATCGTGTCTCAGAACGTGGCAACCGGGCGGATGATAAACGATCAGAGAACTCCCTAGAGGACCGGAAAAAGGAGGGGTATTTCTAAGATGGATGAAAAAAGCTATCTGAATATGGATCTGCTTCGTTTCACCACTGCCGGGAGTGTCGATGATGGGAAAAGTACCCTTATCGGTCGTCTTTTGTATGATAGTAAAACCCTCTTTGAGGATCAATTGGAAAACTTGGAGCGTCTGAGTCAACAACGCGGTGAAGAGCTTAATCTTGCCTTGCTGACCGATGGCCTGCGGGCAGAGCGAGAGCAAGGTATTACTATTGATGTTGCGTATCGTTACTTTGCGACTCCTGTCCGAAAATTCATCATCGCTGACACCCCGGGGCATATTCAGTATACGCGGAACATGGTGACGGGAGCATCAACTGCGAACCTTGCGTTGATCCTTGTGGATGCGCGCAACGGGGTGACTGAGCAAACCCATCGTCATATCTTCATCGCCTCGCTTCTTCAGATCCCGCATTTTGTTATCTGCATTAACAAGATGGATCTTGTGAACTATAAACAAGAAGTATACGATGCTATCAAGACAGAGATTGAGGATTTTATTTCCAAGCTTTCAATCCCCGATATCACCTTTATCCCGATCAGCGCGTTACTTGGTGATAATGTGGTCAATGCGTCGAAAAACATGGAGTGGCACCATGGTCCAACACTGTTGTACCACCTAGAAGACGTGCATATCGGCAGCGACGAAAACCTTGTGGACTGTCGGTTCCCGGTCCAGTATGTGATACGACCACGATCAGATAAATATCATGATTACCGTGGATATGCTGGGAAAATCGCAAGTGGAATCTTCAAACCAGGGGATAGTGTTATCGTCCTTCCTTCTGGTTTTACAACGACTATCAAGTCGATTGAAGACCCGCGAGGAGAAATCGATGAAGCGTTCCCTCCGATGTCAGTGGTCATGCAGCTAGCAGACGATCTTGATATCAGTCGCGGAGACATGTTAGTACGGTCGCATAACATTCCGTTCATCAGTCAGGATCTTGATTGTATGATCTGTTGGATGAACACAAAACCGCTGAACCCGCAAACTCGGTACATCATCCGTCATACCACCAGGGAAATAAAAGGGATCGTCAAGGAGATCCAATATAAAATCGATATCAATACGCTACATCGAATATCGGAGGTGACTTCCCTTGGACTCAATGAGATCGGACGTATTACGATACGGACCGCGCAACCCTTGTTCTTTGATAGTTATCAGCACAACCGCGCCACCGGGAGTATTATCTTAATTGATGAAACAACCAATGAGACGGTTGGTGCAGGGATGATACGGGAACCATCCCCAAAGGTCCCTGAAAAGAAAAAATAAAGGAAAAAAAGTCTATGACGAAACATCAGGGTTTCACCATCTGGTTTACAGGTCTTCCTTGTTGTGGAAAAACAACGATTGCCAATCAGGTTGCTATTCTGTTAAAAAAGAGAAACTATTTAGTTGAACAACTCGATGGTGATATTATCCGTCAAAATTTTTCCAGTGACCTGAGTTTTTCAAAAAAAGATAGGGATGAGAATATCAAACGTGCCACGTTTCTTGCTAAAATGCTTTCCCGCAATAATGTTGTGGTGCTCGCAAGTTTCGTCTCACCTTACCGAAAACAGCGAAGGAAAGCACGAAAGGAAATTAAGAATTTCGTTGAAGTGTATGTTCGTTGTCCTGTGAAGATCTGCATGAAACGCGATGTGAAAAGTATGTATAAAAAAGCCCTTGAAGGAAAGATTCAACATTTCACCGGAGTCGATGATCCATATGAAGAGCCTGAAAATCCGGAGATCATCGTCGATACTGATATCGAATCAGTTGACGAAAGTGTTCAAAAGGTATTGCTCAAGATCGAAGAACTTGGGTATCTTACCTAATTAAGAAAAGCCGTTTCATTGTTTGAGTCGGTTTTTTAGAGAGGCTAAGAGGAAGCGAGGAATAATTTTCCATTTATCTTTTTGTACGCCACCGGGTTTTGGAATCGCTTGGCAAATGATATCAATGAGTTTTTTGTCTCCGCAGGTAATCTCGATTAGGCGATCAACATTTCTCCCCCAGCGTTTGGATAATCGGCCCATCAGGGTAAAATCCCCGTAGAATTCATGGTTCCAACGGTTTTGATAGCCTTGGAGGGATTGTGCATCTATTGTATCGTTTTCAAGTGCTTTGATTGCCGTGTTTGCTGCCATCTCACCGGAGCACATCGCATAAAAGATCCCTTCACCGGTCATGGGGTTTGTCAGTCCGCCGGCATCACCGCAAAGTAACACGCGATCTGCAGTCATTCTTTTCATCGGACAGGTCGGAAATGCTCCTCCATGCGTCGTTGCAACGTTGAGATTGTGAGGGATAAGATTTTGTTTTTTTAATGTCTGTAGATACTGGGCATAGTTCATTTGTAAATTCTTTTTTTCCATTATAGGATTAATAGCTTGTCGAAATTCGACGACTCCGATATTGACGTGTACTTTTTTAGGGAAGACCCAGCCATATCCCACAAGTCCGTGTGGTTGAAGGTGTATGTGAACACCTCGTTCGTCCCCATACAACTTACGAATGGTTTCTGGATT
>Ga0209287_10000050_pt1 | contig 71117 bp, 64 predicted proteins | sample PPLLak3cmMay2015_2_FD_187255 | JGI IMG/M metagenome (GOLD analysis project Ga0209287, IMG submission 187255) | Freshwater sediment microbial communities from Prairie Pothole Lake near Jamestown, North Dakota, USA - PPLs Lake P8 Core (1) Depth... | ecosystem: Environmental > Aquatic > Freshwater... | reverse complement strand
GGGGAATGTTGGTGGAACTTGGAGCACCGGAGCGGTAACCCCTACCATCACCGTCTCTTCTGCTGGCGATTACTTTGTAACCAATACCAACGGTTGCGGGAGCGTAATATCGAATCATATCGTTGTAACGGTTAACCCATTACCAACCGCATCGGTTATCACCGCTAGTGGTGAAGTAACTTTCTGTGAAGGGGGCAACGTAATTCTATCGGGGAATGTTGGTGGTACATGGAGTACCGGAGCGGTAACCCCAACCATTACCGTAACTACAGCGGGCGACTATTTTGTTACTAATGCTAATGGTTGTGGAAGCGTAGTATCAAATCATATTATTGTAACAGTCAACCCACTTCCAATCGCTTCAGTTATCACTGCAAGTGGGGATATTACATTCTGTGAAGGGAATAGCGTTATACTATCTGGAAATATTAATGGTACTTGGAGTACTGGAGCAACAACCCCAACCATCACAATAACCACAAGTGGGGATTACTTTGTAACCAATACCAACGGTTGCGGGAGCGTTAGCTCGAATCACATCACGGTTATCGTTAACCCATTACCTATTGCCATAACTGGAATTGATGCTAGTATTTGTTTTGGTAGCAGTATAGAAATTGGAACATCTTCAATAGTAGGTCATACTTACTTATGGACACCAGCAACAGGCCTAAGTTCAACAACAATATCGAACCCGATTGCCAACCCGATTGAAACAACAACTTATATGCTGACTGAAACTATCACTGCAACAGGTTGTCAAATGTCAAATTCTGTTACGGTAACAGTCAACCCACTACCAGTTGCATCAATAATTTCGGCTGGTGGAGCAACAACATTCTGTGCAAATGAGAACGTTTTGCTTTCAGGGAATGTTGACGGGGTTTGGAGTAATGGGTTAACAACACCATCCATAACCGTAAACACTACTGGCGATTACTTTGTAACCAATGCTAATGGTTGCGGTAGTTTAACCTCAAATCATATTTTGGTAACGGTTAATCCTATACCAGAAGCAATAACCGGAATCGATGCAAACATCTGTTTCGGGGACATTGTAACCCTCGGAGCTTCTTCAGTATTAGGAAATACTTACTTATGGTCGCCAACAGCCGGGTTGAGCTCATCAACAATATCCAACCCCGTTGCGCTCACATCAGTAACAACAACCTACACGTTGACAGAAACCATTACAGCAACTGGTTGCCAGAATTCGAATTCTGTTACCGTTCTAGTTAACACAAACCCTTCCATTACGTTACAACCCACCAATGAAACGATATGCATTGGTAACTCTGCTCATTTTACAGTTGAAGTAACAGGGTCAGGTTTAACCTATCAATGGAGGAATGGAACTGTAAACCTAACCGATGGAGGGAATATTTCTGGTGCAACAACCTCAACGCTTACTATTAATCCTGTTGATATTTCCGATGCAGCATTAAACTACAACGTTGTTGTTGCAGGAACTTGTTCTCTAAAGGAGACTTCAATGAACGTTTATTTAGTGGTTAACACATCACCGAGTATTACAATAGAGCCTATAGATCAAACAGTATGTGAGGTTGGAGGTTCTGCAAGTTTTTGGGTAAATGCAATTGGAACAGGTCTTACCTATCAATGGAGAAATGGTAATGCAAACATAACCGATGGAGGGAATATTTCTGGTGCAAATACTGCTATGCTAACAATTAGCCCAGTGAATATCTCTGATGTTGACTCAGACTACAATGTAGTTGTTTCGGGAACCTGTTTCCCTACAATCACATCTCTAGACGCAGCACTCTCGATATGCAATACCACGGAAGTTGCTATTAGCAAAGAAGCAAATAATGTGGTTAGTTTTTTCCCAAATCCTTTCAAAACATCAATAAATATAGTGATAAATGAAACATCGCAAAACAAAGAATACGTATTAAGGATTTATAATATTCTGGGAGAAAAGGTATTTGACACTACAGTTACAAAACAGTTAACTACTCTTGAAATTGGGAGTCTTCCCCAAGGAACCTATATATACAGAGTAATTGACAACAATAAAGTCATTCAAACCGGGAAACTGATTACCCAGAAGTAAATTAAATTTATTAATAAAGCGGAATCTCACCACTTGATTGTGGTGAGATTTCGCCTATAATAACGTTTTTCAAAAAATCTGTAAATTATGTAAATTTTTAAAAGAATATTGTAACGATATTACACCTTTTGCGCCGTATATTTAATCCGATTAAAATTTCTTATTGCACTAAAACCATAAATCATGAATACTAATGTAATAGGATATTGGAACGGTAAGAAGGAAAAGCTCAAACAAATATACCCAACGATTTCTGATGAGGATTTGAACTTTCAGGAAGGAAAAGAAAAGGAGATGATGGAAATGTTGGGTTATAAACTAGGAAAGACGAGAGAAGAATTAAATAGCATTATCTCATCTATTAAATAATACCTCACTCTTTTTTATTTATTTATTAAATTAGTTCAATTTGATGACTAAACATTATGATGATCCAGGTTAGAAATATGGAGAGCGATCGTTGTATAGCAACGGTAAAGAGCGAGTTAAATAAACTTGGCCTTCGTTATAAAAGAGTGGAATTGGGCGAGATAGAATTGATCGAGAATATATCGGCAAAAAAAATATTACTCATCGACAATGCGTTAAGGCCTACTGGGCTTGAATTGATGAAAGATAAGAATGCTCAGCTAGTCGAAAACATTAAGGTTTCAATCAGTCAATTGATAAACCTTTCCGAAGAGTTACCTAAACCGAAAACTTCCGAATTTATAAGCAAAAAAGTTAATTCCGATTATTCTTATCTAAGCAATATCTTCTCAAGCATTCAAGGAATTAGTATTGAGAAATATATTATAATTCGAAAAGTTGAACGCATTAAGGAATTGCTAGTTTACGGCAAATTAAGCCTTGTTGATATTGCTTTTAAGCTGCATTACAGCAGTGTTGCTCATCTATCAAATCAGTTTAAAAAGGTAACCGGGCTAACCCCTTCTTTTTTCAAAATACTTCGCAAAAAGAAAGATTCCAATTCACAGAATGTGTGAATGATGTAACTCCTCTTTGCAATTGTGTAATAATACTACATTATTGAAGGCATAACTTTACGCAAGTTTATTTCAATTTCATCATTATGATATCAAGAGTGCTATTCATAGTCAGTTTAATACTGATTTTGGTTTGGTTGGTTGGGCTTTATGAGTTTTCTGGAGATTGGAAAATTCATATTTTTCTCGCAACAGCTATTATTATCCTAGTAATTAGGCTGCTATATAATAAATCGTTGATGAAATTTTAAGCATTACTATTTATATGGTAACTATTCAGCAATACTATGAAATATAAACCACGGAGACACGGACCTGCCGGTAGGCAGGGTAGGCAGGTCCGTGTCTCCGTGGTGAATGGTTACTTTATATGATAATTATCAATTAAAAAAGTGGAGTCAGTAAACCACCAGAAAAAACAGGGCGTATCTGAAAAGCCAAACGAGTAGGAAATATTTAATATTCATACTTATGAAAAATTTTGCAATAACATCATTACTATTAATTTGTTTGCTTTCCTTCGGATATGCACAAGATTATAGAACAGGCATTGGTTTAAGGGGAGGATTTGCGAATGGATTAACGATAAAGCATTTCATGGGAGGAAGCACTGCATTTGAAGGCATTATCGCTAGCCGATGGAAAGGTCTTGAGTTGACTGGTCTTTTTGAATTTCATAACCAAGCCTTTCAATCCGACAGATTGTATTGGTATATTGGTTTTGGCGGACATGTTGGCTTCTGGAACGGTGATAATACGAGATGGGGTACAGATGGAACGAGCTATACGGTTGCAGGCATTGATGGGATATTAGGTTTAGAATATAACTTCAGAGAGATTCCATTTAACATTGGTATCGACTGGAAACCTGCTTACAATTTTGTAGGTTACTCAGGCTTTTGGGCTGATGGTGGCGCACTTTCAATACGTTATATTTTTTAAAGTTAATAGTGTCAGATATTCTGGCGCTATTATTTTATTGATATTAAAAAATCCAAACCATGAAACTCTATATAAAAAATATGGTATGTGGTCGTTGTATAACGAATGTAAAAGCCGAATTGGACAAAATGGGTATTGAATACAGTTTAGTCGAATTGGGCGAAGTAACAATTATGAAGAAACTTTCTTCAATACAGCACAAACAGCTTTTTAATGCATTAAAAAAGAAAGGATTTGAATTAATTGATGCACTTAAAAATGATATTATAGAGAGATTAAAGGTTGCTATCGCTCATTTGGAGAGCAACTCCGATGAAAACTTAAAAACAAGCTATTCAGATTATATAAGCCTTAGCGTAAACGATAATTTTATTTATCTAAACACATTGCTAGCAGATATTAAAGGAACTACCATTGAGAAATTTATTATTAAACATAAAATTGAAATGGTTAAAGGATTACTACTAAACAAATCGCTTAAACTAGATGCTATAGCACTCAAAATGCGCTATAGCAATGTTAATAAGCTGTCGGTTCAGTTTAAAAGCATAACCGGCTTAACACCCTCTCATTTCAGAATGCTCCAGCAAATGGAGAACAAAAATTTTAAGAGTAACTGATTCATTAATCAATAGGAAAAAAACAAAAAAATTAAAGTATAAGTAACGAATCAGTGATAATTTTAATAATTTTAACTTTACAGAAAAGAGTTTGTCTGAAAAGCCAGAAAAAACTTAACCACAAAGTTCACGAAGTACATCACGAAGTTTACAAAGTATATATATTCAATACTTTAACTTTGTTTCCTTTGTGTAACCTTAGAGTTCTTCGTGGTTAAGTTTGACTTTTGAAACAGCCTCTTTAACAGGGTGAATAGTTCCAATAATTTGGTATAAGAATGCAAGTTTTCTATATCTCAGCTGTTTTTACATAAAATGATTTATATCTTTCTTAACAACCCGCTTTATCAGTTCTCTGATGAGAAATAAAATACACATATTTTCACTAATGTGTATATTGCTTGGGGTTAGCTCTGTCTATTCTCAGGATACTCTGAATAATCCATCAATGGCAGTATCAACATTAAACATGTTTCGCGAACCAAGCTATATTCTCTTTGGAAGCGGTATAGGAAATATGAACCCATTGATGTTTGAAGGTGATATTGTACCATATTACCTATTAAGTTTAAAAAGAAACATCAAATGGGGGATTCAATTGTCCCCTCGTATTATAGTTCGAATGGAGAATATGTATTCGCACCCAGTTCGTACACCATCATTTATACCAACCATAACTTTTTTTTACCATTTAATTGACTCTAAAAACGAGAGTAGAGATTTATTTACCTATTGCAGCTGGTATCATCATTCGAATGGGCAGGAAGGTGATTTTTATGAGACCGATAGCATAGCTATTAATACAACATCAGGCAGTTTCTACTCAAACTGGATAGAGGGTGGCGTTTTCCTTTCCCGACCTGATCGAAACCTTTCCAATACATTTAATTATATTAAACTTTCAATGGCATACAATTATATGCTAAATAATGAGCTGATAGGTAATTATGGACAGTTACGTTTTTTTGCAGATTTTCAGAGCACCATTAACCTTTCAAAAGCATTTAGAATATTTAGAAGTTCAGATAATAACCGCAGCGTTATATTAAGCCAATCGGTCCGCTTCGGGTGGATTGCTGATAATCTTTCAGATTCAAAAACAATAGATAAAAATCGGTTAATATTCCGCTACACGCTATCTTTTAAACCTTCGTTTTTTAAAGACGTTAGCCTTTTCTGCCAGTACTACTACGGGCAGGATTATTACAACATCAACTTTGGCAAAACTCTCAATGTAATTCGTTTTGGAATATCATCAAAAATTAAAATCTTTAATTAGCATTCAATGTCGTTTAATTAGAGTCTGTCTATAAAGTCAGAAACTCTAAATCAAATTGAATAATGAACAAGGATTAGCTTCACTGAGCTCACTTTGTTCGGTTGCCTTCGGCAATCTTAAATCGTTGTTCCCTGCCTCGCCGGCAGGCAGGCTTGTTCTTAAATCAAAAAAAAAATCATATTATGGACAGACACTAATTAAGGCTTTTATAATTGACGCTTTCAGGTCTTCCGACCCTGAAAGGTCAATCAAACTGGTTAACCTGACTGTCAGCGTTTTCAACCTTAAGTAAACGACATTGAATTAGCATTGCAAAGAATATCCTTTTATCATCCACATGCTATACCCTACAATGCTATACCCTACAATGTGTGAATGATGTAACATTTTAATAAAGTTGTGTAACACCTTTCGTGATTAAGAAACTCACCTTTGTATTACCCATCAGTTGAACTTTTATAATAAGTTTTGCAACGGTTATTAAAGTGCAATATGGAACTGAAATCTCAACTGTTTTCATGTTTTTTCACAAATACAAATACAATGAAAAAAATAATATCATTCCACGCTGCAAAAGGATCTACGGTAAGGATTATGCTGAAAAAAAATCTTCTTATTTTAATTATGATTTTTTTGGGTCTTAGCGTTTTTGCTAACCCAAAGATGGCGTCGAAGCAGCAAATAGGGATGTTTATTAACTCCAAAACATGCGTTGTGCTCGAAAGCGGAAGCCTATCCTACAACGTTCTAATAAAGGATGCCGTTCAGAAGTATTGGAAATCAACGGAATTTGAGTTCATCGATCAGTATGAATTCGAAAAACGACGCTACGACTCGAAGTATTCATTCTTGGTCCTAATGAGAAATGTTTTTGATAAAGACCCAAGCGGTGTGGGCTATAACTACATAAGCCTTGTGCTAGGCGATAAGGCGAAAAACATTACCAATATGCCTGAATTGTGCTGCATTCCAATTTCATACTCTGACGATAATAATTTAGAATATGGTTATGCCATACCTGCAATAATTAAATTCATGCAGATACATGTAAAAAATCTTGAGAAAAAGCGTTTTTTAATTTTACTAAAGGGATTAAAATACTATAATGGTTCTGATTGCTTTAAATATCAAGCATTACTATTGAACGAGAAAATGATGGCTCCGAATGCTAATTCGGATGCTAAAATCAAATCGGCCTACCAACACTTTTTCATGCTGCTTAACACTTCACAAGTTGAAGCAGAAATTCCGAATAAACCAACGAATACACTATTTCTTTTTCATGTTGGACCTACGATTAAAACTGGTTCTGGGAAGTGTTTTGAGATGATCTTTGATGTAGAAGGAAACCTTTATTACTATAATTATCGCAATGTTACCAATGATAATCCAGATGGGTTTAATCTAAATGACTTCAAACATATACGGTAACCTAATTTAATAAAAGTGAATTATTTTCAAAATTGATAAGAATAATAAAATTGTAACTATTCAGCCACAAAAAATTATTCGTAAACTGATATACATGCCACAGATTCACAGATTTAATAATTTTCTCAAATCTCAACTGGTAGTTGGAATGTCCAATTTTAATGAAATAGTTGTTTTTATTCGACAGAGTTAAGAAAAACAATCTGTGAATCTGTGGCTTAATTTGGGTGAGTAGTTACATAAAATTTAATAACCCCCATGTTTATATAAAAGAATCAGGGTTTAGGTTTTTTAAGGTTAAATAATCTATAATAAGGGAACATGGGGGTTTTTCTTTCATTCTGTAATAATGGATTCGAATATTTACAATATAAACATCAAATAAAATGAGAATAATAGTAATTGGTTTTGTTACATTTTCTATTTGGTCGGTACTTTCAACCTATATCTATGTCTGTAAGATAAATGGATTGTGTTACGACTCTATAGATATGCAAGTTGAGGCAGTAAACCCAAAGAGTACCATCAGTGATGATACTTTGCATAAGGCTTTAGTTCGGGGAATAAAAATAATTCCTAACGACCTAACAATCCACTTTGCATTCGATAAATATGATTTAGTTCTTAATGAAGATCTTGACAAATATTTTGTTTTATCGAACGAATATTTGGTTCAAAACGCTCTCGCAAAACTAGATATCACAGGACATACCGATGCCGTTGGAAATGATGAGTATAATCAGGCTCTTGGATTTCGAAGAGCTCAAAGTGTGCAGCGCTATTTTAAAAGTAAAGGAATGCTTGCAAATAGGATTATTATTGATTCTAAGGGAGAGAAAAAACCTTTGGATGATAATAATACTGTATCAGGAAGAGCAAAAAACAGAAGAACCGAAATAACCATTAAAAAATAAAAACTATGAATACATTAATAATTCTTTTATCACTTACAAAAGGTGAAGCAACCATTGAGATTCTTTCATTATTACTGGTTTCCGCAATCATAGGTTATGTAACGGCATGGCTCTACTATAAATCAATTTATGTAAAGAGAATAAAGACTCTTGAGAATGAAATTGACAAGATGCAAATTCAGCTAATTGAATATAAAGAGGATAAAAGGAATTTTGATAAAACTCTCCGCGACAAGGATGCTGAGAAAGAGCATTTAATTTTAGAAGTAAAAGCACTTAAAGCACTTCATGCTGAGGCAGTTCACGAAACCGATAGCATATCATTAAAAAACAAAAGGAATGAGCAGCTACTATACGAAAAGGATGAAGCGCTATTAAATATTGCACAACGCAAGCACTTACTCAATTATACTAGCTTTGGAACAGCAACATTCGAGGAAAAAGATGATTTGAGAATGATCAGCGGAATTGGTCCTTTCATCGAGGAGCGACTACATGCCTTGGATATTTACACTTTCAGGCAGATTAGCAAATTCACTAAACAGGATATTGAAACGATAAACAATGCCATAGAATATTTTTCAGGTAGAATTGAACGGGACGAGTGGATTGCACAAGCCAAGGATTTATATCAGAAAAAAGACAGATGGAACGAGGTCCTTAAACTTATTAGAGAAAAAAAGTCTCGTATTTACTACGATAGAATTGGAATTGCCAAAAAAGAAGAAGCAGATGACTTAACCGTCATTAGTGGCATTGGTGGCTGGATTAAGGAAAAACTTCATGCATTGGATATCTATACATTTCGTCAGATCAGCCATTTTAATCAAGAGGATGTTGATGCAGTTACCGAGGCAATTGAATATTTCCCTGGTAGAATTGAAAGGGATGAATGGATTCTTCAAGCACATGAACTTGTTCGAATTGCAGGTAAGAAGACTGAAATTTTATTGCATCTCAAGGAGAGAAAGGAAAAAATCTATTTTGATAGGCTCGGGGTTGCTCACAAACATCAGGCTAATAATTTAACGCTGATTAATGGAATCAGCTTATGGGTTGAAGAAAGGCTAAACATGTTAGATATATACACTTTTGAACAAATCAGTAAACTTACAACCAGCGATATTGAAACAATAACAGAAATCCTTGGGGTTTCTTTGGGTCGTATTGAAAGAGAAGAATGGGTGATTCAAGCCAAAGAATTAGCAAAATCATAAGTTGAACGAGTTATAAGTTGTAAAACGCTACGTTTTATAATGGATTCTTTAATAGCATGTTATGCCCAAAATAAAAACATTGGTTAAGCCAAGTATCAGTGGAAAAAGTATTATCACGCAAAATAAAGAAAGAAGAAATCGTGATACAGAACTACTCATTGCAAACAAGGAATTAGCTTATCAGAATCAAGAAAAAGGTAAACGAGCGGCCGAACTAATTATTGCAAACAAGGAACTTGCCTTTCAAAACAATGAGAAAGAAAAACGTGCTGCAGAGCTAATTATAGCAAACAAAGAGCTTGCTTTTCAGAATGCAGAGAAAGAGAAGCGTGCAGCCGAGCTGATTATAGCTAATGAGGAGTTGGCGCTTCAAAACAAGGAGAAGGAGAAACGGGCAGCAAAACTAATCATCGCAAATAAAGAATTTGCCCTTCAAAACCAAGAGAAGGAGAAACGGGCAGCTGAACTAATCATCGCAAATAAGGAACTTGCCTTTCAAAATGTTGAAAAAGAAAAACGTGCTGCTGAGCTTATCATTGCTAATAAGGAACTTGCCATACAAAACAAGGAGAAAGGGAAGCGTGCTGCAGAACTAATCATTGCGAATAAGGAACTCGCTTTTCAAAACAGGGAAAAGGAGAAGCTTGCAGATGAGCTAGTTATGGCAAATAAAGAGCTTGCTTTTCAGAATACCGAGAAAGAGAAACGTGCAGATGAAATAGTAAGGGCGAACAAGGAGCTTGCCATTCAAAACGAGGAGAAAGAAAAAAGGGCTGCAGAGCTAGTTATCGCGAATAAGAAACTTGCTTTTCAGAATAAGGAGAAAGGGAAACGTGCTGATGAGCTAGTAAAGGCAAATAAAGAACTTGCTTTTCAGAATAGGGAAAAAGAAAAGCGTGCTGATGAGCTAATCATGGCGAATAAGGAGCTTGCTTTTCAAAACGAGGAGAAGGAGAATCGTGCTGCAGAGCTAATCATTGCAAACAAAGAACTTGCCTTTCAAAACTCAGAAAAAGAGAAACGGGCAGCAGAGGTAATTGTAGCCAATAAGGAGCTTGCCTTTCAAAATGCAGAGAAAGAGAAAAAGGCAGCCAAGCTGATCATCGCTAACAAGGAGCTTGCCTTTCAGAATGAGGAGAAAGAGAAACGCGCAGCTGAGTTAATCATAGCCAATAAAGAGCTTGCCTTTCAAAACAAAGAAAAAGAGAAACGTGCTGCAGAGCTCATTGTAGCCAATAAAGAACTTTTTTTTCAAAACTCAGAGAAAGAGAAAAAGGCAGCCAAACTAATTATTGCCAACAAGGAGCTTGCCTTTCAGAATGAGGAGAAAGAGAAACGCGCAGCAGAATTAATCATTGCGAATAAGGAACTTGCCCTTCAAAATAAGGAGAAAGAAAGGCGTGCAGCAAGGTTAATCATAGCCAATAAGGAGCTTGCCTTTCAAAATGCAGAGAAAGAAAAACGTGCTGCAGAGCTTATCATAGCCAATAAGGAGCTTGCCTTTCAAAATGCAGAGAAAGAAAAACGTGCTGCAGAGCTTAATATTGCCGATAAAGAACTCTTATATCAGAACGAGGAGAAGGAAAAGCGTGCAGCTGAATTAATCATTGCTAATAAGGAACTTGATTATCAGAATGAAGAAAAAGGGAAACGTGCTGCCGAATTAACTATTGCTGATAAAGAGCTTGTCTATCAGAATGAAGAGAGAGAAAAACGTGCTGACGAGTTAATCATTGCAAATAAAGAGTTAGTCTATCAGAATGAAGAAAAAGAAAAGCGTGCTGATGAGCTAATAATAGCCAACAAGGAGCTTGTTTATCAGAATGAAGAGAAGGAGAAACGTGCTGCCGAGTTAACTATTGCTGACAAGGAGTTAGTCTTTCAAAACGAAGAGAAACAGAAGCTGGCAGATGAGCTAATCGTCACAAACAAGGTGATTGAAGATCTTGTCGCTGAACGGATTTCAGCATTGCGCGAAAGCGAAGAACGAATGAATTTCTTTATTGACAATACCAATGATTATGCTATAATATTTTTTGATGTCAATGGCAATATTACATCATGGAATTCAGGGGCTCAGCGCATTACGCTTTATCAGAGTCAAGAAATTATTGGTCAGAATTTCTCAATTTTTTTCACTGAAGAGGATCAGCAAAGTAATAAACCACAGCTACTACTCGACAAAGCTAAATCAGAGGAACATACTGATGATGAAGGTTGGCGGGTAAGAAAAGACGGTTCTGTTTACTGGGAAGCTGTTACCATTATATCATTACGAAAAGTTGATGGTACTCATTACGGTTTTGTAAAGATTGCACATGATCTTTCTGAGCGCAAACAGGCCGAGGAGGAAATCAAAAAGTTGAATGAAACTTTAGAGGTGAAAGTAATTGAGCGAACATTGCAACTCGAAGCTGCAAATAAAGAGCTCGAAGCATTCAGCTATTCTGTTTCTCACGATTTACGAGCACCCCTAAGGCATATTGGCGGGTTTGTTGATTTATTGATTAAAAGCTATTCGGGTTCACTCGATGCGGCAGGGTTAAGATACCTGAATATTATATCAGAATCATCCGTTGAAATGGGAAATCTTATCGATGCTTTATTAACATTCTCTAGATTTAGTAGGACTGACCTGCAACGAACAAATGTTAATTCAAAAAATATGGTAACCCGGGTTCTTAAAACTTTCAGCGATGAATTAGCGGGTAAGAATATTGAAATTAATGTGCTAGAACTTCCAGATATAATGGGTGACGAAAGTTTAATCAATCAGGTTTGGGTTAACCTAATCTCCAACGCTTTGAAGTATTCACGAAACGAAGAAAAATCAACGATTGAAATTGGAGGTAAAATCGAGGATGATACAACAATATTTTATGTTAAGGATAACGGGGTGGGATTTGATATGAAATATGCCGATAAGCTATTCGGCGTTTTCCAGCGGCTGCATAAGGCAAAGGATTTTGAAGGGATCGGGATTGGGCTTGCAAACGTGAATAGAATAGTTATACGGCATGGAGGAAAATGTTGGGCGGAAAGCGAAGTTGGCAAGGGAGCCAAATTTTCATTTAGCGTACCAATAAATTAATAACCATTAATAAACGAATCTACTTATGCATACTGAAGTAAAAAGAATCCTTATTGTAGATGATAGCCCTAAGGATGTTGAGCTTGCTATAGCAGCCCTATCTGAAAAAAACCTTGCTAACGAAGTTGTTGTCGCTGAAGATGGCGAAGAAGCATTAGACTATTTGTATAAACGCGGGAAGTTTGTTAATGAGAATGGCAGTCCTGCAGTTATTCTTTTAGATATAAAAATGCCTAAGATGAATGGAATTGAAGTGCTTAAACACATCCGCTCCGATCCTAAATTTAAGTTTATTCCGGTTATCATGGTAACATCATCGCTGGAAGAGCGAGATTTAGTTGAGAGCTACAAGTTGGGTGCTAATTCTTATGTGGTTAAACCAGTTGATATTATTCAGTTCATTGATGCTATTAAGGTTTTGGGACAGTATTGGGCTATCATTAACCAACCACCACCTGAACGTATGTAATTAGGTTTACTCCTACTGCATTACATCTAAGTAAATGATTGCTAATAACAACAGTACAAATGAAAATCAGCATTCTTCAAAAACTTTTTATTTTTTCTTGCATCATTTTGGCTGGCAATAGCCTTTTGGGTTATGCTGTGTATAAAAGCAATCAAAAACTTCATGTCTCAGAAAAATGGGTACAGCATACCGAGCAGGTCATCTCCCAATCAGGGAATATACTTTTATTAACCTTAGATATAGAAACCGCTTCGAGAGGTTTTGTCATTTCTAACGACAGTTTATTTCTTGAACCCTTAAATACTGCCCAAAAAACAATCTTTGCAAACATAGGACAACTCATGCAGCTTACTCAGGATAATCCTGCCCAGCAAAGACGTATCGATTCGCTTAACTTTTATATGAAAAAGCGTTTGGGTTTCTCACTAAAAACGATTGAGTTAAGAAAAAAACAAGGATTAGCATCGGCCATTGCCTATTCTTCTACTAAAGAAGGTAAATACTATACCGACTGCATACGACAGATTACCAATGCTATTCAACAGGAAGAAACCTCCTTGCTTAAACAACGAAAGCAAACGAACGAGCACAGCATGGCTGTATTCAACCAATTTTCAGTGGTAATGTTCGTTTTAATGGCGGTATTCACAATTCTTTTGTTAATCCTCATCGGTAATTATTGGATTGAAAGCATAGAGAAAGAAAAGCGGGTTGCAGAATTTGTCATTATTAACAAAGAACTTGCCTTTCAGAACAAGGAGAAGATAAAACAAGAAGTGGCAAATAAAGAGCTCGAAGCATTCAGCTATTCTGTTTCTCACGATTTGCGAGCTCCTCTAAGACATATTAGTGGCTATGTTGATTTGTTGATTAAAAACAGTTCGACCCAACTCGATGAAATTGGTTTAAGGTATTTGAACACCATCTCAGAGTCATCCCATGAAATGGGGAATCTTATCGATGCATTGCTGACATTTTCTAGGCTAAGCAGAACCGAATTGAAGCGAGTAAAGATTAATTCAAAAACCATGGTAGCTCATATACTAAAAACTTTCGGCGATGAATTATCGAATAGGAATATTGAAATAAATCAAAAAGACCTTCCAGATATAATGGGTGACGAAAGTTTAATCAATCAGGTTTGGGTTAATCTCATCTCCAATGCTTTGAAATATTCCCGAAACCAAGAAAAATCGGTGATTGATATTGGAGGAATTATCGAAAATGGGAATGTTAATTTTTATGTCAGGGACAATGGGGTTGGTTTTGATATGAAGTATTTAGATAAACTATACGGTGTTTTCCAAAGGTTACATAAAGCAAAGGATTTTGAAGGGATTGGGATTGGACTTGCTAATGTGAATAGAATAGTTGCTCGTCATGGTGGAAGATGTTGGGCTGAGGGTGAAGTAAATAAAGGTGCCACATTCTTTTTTAGTATTCCAAATAATTACAACCATTAATAAATAATCAAGTTATGTACACCGAAGTAAAAAAAATTCTAATTGTGGATGACAGTCCAAGGGATGTTGAACTCACTATAGCCGCCCTAAACGAAAAAAATCTAGCTAACGAAGTTGTCGTTGCTGAAGATGGCGAAGAAGCATTAGACTATCTGTACAAACGCGGGAGATTTGTTAATGAGAATGGTCTTCCTGCTATTATTCTATTAGATATTAAAATGCCCAAGATAAATGGGATTGAGGTGCTTAAAGACATCCGTTCTAATCCTAAATTTAGCTTTATCCCGGTCATCATGGTAACATCATCCCATGAAGAAAAGGATCTTGTGGAGAGCTATAAACTTGGGGCTAATTCTTATGTGGTTAAACCTGTTGATATAACTCAGTTCATCGATGCAATAAAATCGTTGGGACAATATTGGGCTATTATTAACAAGACTCCATCTGAACATTTATAATTAGTATGAATTTCTTTTAGCATTATTGGTAATTTTTTATGAAGATAACAAGAATACTGCATCTTGAGGACTCTTTAAATGACTCAGAGCTAATACACTCATTAATTGAAAATGGATGTGTTGGTTTTGAATATCTATTAACCGATAACGAAAAAGATTACCTAAAAATTTTAGAAACTGAAAATATTGATATAATCCTATCGGATTACAGTCTGCCCGATTACAATGGTAACGATGCCTTAAAAGTTGCCAGAGAAAAATATTCTCACATACCATTTATTTTCGTTTCAGGTGCAATGGGTGAAGATAGAGCTATTGATGCGATGTTAAATGGAGCCACAGATTATGTACTTAAAAACAAACTTGAACGATTGGTTCCTGCCATAAAAAGGGCAATGCATGAGTATGAACTTGAGAATAAAAAAAAGCAGGCAGAGGTAAATCTCAGAAGTAAAAACGAGCTCATTGAAGCGCAAAACATAAGGTATATAAAAATTAATAAAGAGCTGGAGGAATCAAAAGAAAAGGCTGAAGAGAGTGACCGGATTAAGTCCATATTTCTTACTAACCTTTCACAAGAACTACGCACGCCACTTAATGTTATCCTTAACTTCTCTCAATTGATAACGGGTATTGATGATAAGCAGCAGATCATCGATTATGCAAAAGTTATCAATAAAGGGGGTAATCAGCTCTTGACTATCATTGAAGACCTTTTTATTGTTGCCTCGATTCTTTCGGAGAATATAACAAAAAAAATCAAAGAGATTCAGCTGAGCGACTTGCTTGATAAAGCCCGTTTCATAATCAACGATGAGCTGATTAAGTGTAATAAGGAGGGGCTTAATTTTTCGGTATTCGATAAATCACCGGAAGAGGATGTTCATGTTTTGGCCGATTATGATATGTTCGGAGGGGTGATCCGAAGATTGATGCTAAACGCTATAAAGTTTACCAATAACGGGAGAATTGAAGTGGGATATCATATTAATGAGAAAGAGATTGTTTTCTATGTAAGGGATACAGGGATTGGAATCCCCATTGAGAAACAGGATATTATTTTCGATTTTTTCAGGCAAGCCGAGGAGTCTCCAACAAGAGAGTTCGGAGGCATTGGTTCAGGGCTAGCAATATGCAAAAGTTTTATCGATAAAATGAATGGAGCCATTTGGGTTGAATCACAAATTGAGAAAGGTTCAACATTCTATCTATCACTACCGCTAGTGAACCAGCACTCTCCTCCCCTATCTAACATCAGCAATGAAAAACATACAAACATTAAAAATGGAACCGTTTTGATAGTTGATGATGTTGAATCGAATCGTTTATACCTCGATTATATTTTAAAGGATAATGGTTTGAAAGTTTACACCGTAGCAAATGGTCAAGCAGCGCTTGATTTAATAAAGCGGATCAATGCTATTGACAAGGTATTAATAGTAATAAATATATTATCTACAGATATTTACGAATTGACTCGTTTAATAAAAAAAGTTCGACCTGAGATTCCGATTATTATTCAAATAACTTCCTCCCTCCCATTGCAGGATGAAAGAGCAATCGATTCAGCGTGCGATTTCCTCATCAAAAAACCGATAGAAATTCAGGAGCTGGTTCGTACCATAAACGATTGCTTAAAAAAAACGAAAGCGAGCTAAATGAATAAAACATTTCTCATATCGCTTTTGAGGTTGTTTGCAAATATTACCGCTTTGCACGCCGAGGTGGTATATGGGTATTCCCGAAGTTTTATTGAAAAACTGCTGAGGAATGATTTTCATCTTCAGGATATTGAGCACTATATCAAACTTTTAGATGATTTCTACAAAGAATACTTACCAAAAGAAAAAGAATTACCCAAGGACTCCGATGAACAAAACCTTTTAAAAACAATTTGTAATTCTATAATCTCAGATCTTCCGATCAAAGAGAGAATAATAATTGTAGTTCATCTGCTTCAGTTCATCAAGTTTTACCAAATAAACCATTTTAATGGTTATAAAACCGATAATCGCTTAAGAGTTACCATTGACTCTATCGCAGCCAATTTTTGTATAAAAGCTAACGAATATCATTCGTTGTGTGAATTTGTTTTCGAGAACCTTCATCGGATAAACGGTAAAAAAAACCTGATCATCGTGGGTAAATTCAATATCTTCAACGATATCAAGTTTATTCGAAGAGAAAATCTAAAAGGTCAGATCTATTTTCTGTATTTGCCATCGGTAAATATGTTAATGTTTTACTACAATGGCGATGAAAATATTTACCTCAACAACAATCAGATATTTCCGCTTACCATATATTCGTTCAGCAAGAGCTCCGTTATATCGGCAATGAATAACATTCCGATATACTACCACGAGGTAATCGAATATTTCCTAGATAAAACAATTAACGAGTCTATTCATTTAGCGGTAATCGATATTGAATATCGTTTCAAAAAAGGGGATAATGGAATAAAAAGGCTATCCATACACGGCGAATCGGGTGAACTATTAGGCATTATGGGTGCTAGCGGTACAGGAAAAACAACTCTGATGAACATTCTGAATGGTACAATTAAACCGCCCAATGGCTCCATTCGAATCAATGGGCACAGCATCTATGATGAGCATATCAATTTTCAGAATATTATAGGTTTTGTGCCACAGGACGATCTTCTTTTCGAGGAGTTGACCGTTTACAAGAATCTTTACTATAACGCAAAGTTATGCTTTGGATTAAGCGCAAACGCTGAAATCGATGATAAGGTGAATAGCCTCTTGCTAAATCTTGATTTATATGATATCAGGCATCTGAAAGTTGGTTCACCTCTCGATAAATATATTAGCGGAGGACAACGAAAACGGCTAAACATAGCCCTTGAGCTAATCCGTGAGCCTGCAATTCTTTTACTCGATGAGCCAACATCAGGCCTTTCCTCCAATGACGCTGAAAATATTATCCGATTACTAGGTGAGCAAACGCATAACGGCAAATTGGTCATCATCAATATTCATCAGCCATCATCTAATATTTTTAAGCAGATAGACCAATTGTTAATCCTTGATGTTGGGGGTTACCCCATTTACTTCGGGAAGGCCATGGAGGCAATCAATTACTTTAAGCGTATTTCCGAAAAAATAAATTCAACCTCCTATGAGTGTGAATTTTGTGGAAATATTAGCCCTGAAGACATCCTTAACATCATTGATGAAAAGAAAACCAATGAGCAGGGGAAATTTCTGAGCCAACGAAAAGTTGAGCCAAAAGAATGGAACCAATACTACACCGAAAACATAAACATTGCAGAGCAAACATTACCAAAACATACTACAATTCCAGAAGTTCATTTCGAACTCGCTAGCAGACTAAATCAATTCAAGATATTCTTTAAACGTCAAGCGCTATCAAGGCTGTCCGATAAACAATACCTAGCAATGATAATCCTGATAAGCCCTGCGCTTGCTTTAATACTTGGTTTCTTCTGCAAATATGCAATTGGCACTATAGATAATCCCAAAAAATATCTATTTATCGAAAACCTTAATCTGCCTGTATATCTATTTATGAGCGTAATTTCTTCCCTATTTGTGGGGATGATAATCAGCGCAGAGGAAATTCATCGGGATCGAAAAATACGGGAGCGAGAGAAGTTTATTTCGCTCAGCCGGTTCAGCTACATTAACTCAAAGGTTTCTTTTCTTTTTGCTATATCGGCCATTCAAAGCTTTCTGTTTGTTCTAATCGGGAATTCCATATTGCAAATCAACGGGATGAATTTGACCCATGGAATAATATTGTTTTCTGTATCCTGTTGTGCCAATCTGATTGGGTTAAATATCTCATCCGCCTTTAAGTCGCTCGTGGCCATTTACATTCTAATCCCATTAATGCTAGTACCACAAATCTTACTAAGCGGTATAATCGTACCGTTCGATAAGCTGAACTACACCATGAAGTCGGAGAAATATGTACCCATTATTGGCGATATAATGCTATCGAGATGGGCGTTCGAAGCGCTCGCCGTTTCGCAATTCAGGGATAACGATTATCAGCAGCATTGGTTCGATATCGAACAGCATAAAAGCAACACCTCCTACATTCAGCTTAATCTTATTCCGTTTCTAGTAAACCTCATTGACGATATTGAGACAGAAACATTGAAAGGGCAGATCAAACTTGAAGATATTAAGGTACTAAACAACGGGTTGAAATTAATAAATAGCAAGATTCGTAACCCCTTTAACTATTCCCTCAATGAAGATGATACAAGTCTATTAAAATTAAAAGAGGTTAACCTTTTCTTGAGCCGTTGTAAGTCAATTCTATCAGAGCAAATGGATAAATTTAAGGAAGAAGAGAATGGCGTTTTCGATAACTTGTATTTAGCATTTAATCGTAACGACAAGGCGATGCTCAAATTTAAACAGGAAAATTACAATAACAGCATAGCTGATTATGTCCTCAGCAATAATGAATTCAAGAAGTTGATTATTCAGGATGGGGAAATAGTTCGAAAGGCTGAACCGATATACGATGTACCCGAGAATTCATTTGGCAGAGCTCAATTTTACGCAGCCGATAAAAGAATTGGTAGCCTGCTAATTGATACGGTTTTATTCAATTCGATAGTAATATGGATAATGTCCTTGGGTTTATACATTGTATTAATTGCTGATGGCCTGAAAGTCTCCATCGATGCTCTTGAAAAACTCAGGTAGTAATAACAATTCCTTAAATAATAATTAAAATAAATAAAATGAAAAAATCGAACTCAATATTTATCGTTCTTCTATCCCTCCTACTGCTTTCCGCATGCCGGGGTGGAAATTCAGATAATAAAAAAACCACTGACAGCTCATTTGAAACTTCGGCAGATATTATCGACCTAAAAAAAGCCCTAGTGAACATCTATTTTCTTTTCCCTTCGCCAGCCGAAATACTCTTTACAATTAATGATGTAGGGCTTATCTACATTTCGAACCTAACAAATTCAGCGAAAAAAAAGGAGATGTACATCAAATCCAATGAGAAATATCTGAACCTTGGCGTTTACATGGCCGACCTATCGTATTGCGCCCTGTTCAAGAGGTTAAACGAGGTTGAGGAATACCTTGAAGCCATTAAACGGTTGAGCGATGAATTACGGCTATCCAGCAAGGTCAAAAAAGAGCTAATCGAGAAAATAAAGGAGGATGTCAATTCAATCGATTCCATTAAATCAATAACGAATCAGTTTTTCTTCGATGTAATAAATGATCTTGAAGCCAACAATCGGCAAAGCGATGTTACCCTTATAACCACTGGTGCCTATGTTGAGTGCCTATATCTCACCGTTAATCAGGTCGATAAATACTCGAAGGATAACCTAATAGTACAAAAAATTGCAGAACAGAAACATGCGTTTAATATTCTCTATCAGTATTCAAAAAAGCATATTTCAAAGAAGGAACTAGCACAATCTTACTCTTTAATAAAGGAGGTTAACGATGCTTTTTGGATGTTGAGCCAAGAGGATGAAGAGCTAGAAATAACAAATGACACCATTAATCATATAATAATTGATGGAGGTGGTGTAATCATATCCTCTGAGGCTGAATTTATGTCGTTCAAAGAAAAAATAACCAAAATCAGAAATACAATTACCAAACAAACCATGAAATGATAAAAATAAAATTCATATTACTTCTTCTAGGCCTATCATCTATCAACGCTTTCGGTCAGGATTGTAGTAAGTTCAATAGGTGGGCTGAGTGCCGACCAAGAATAAATCATTACCAAACCTACCTCCAACCAAAAAGCATTGCCGTTGGCATTAACGATACGCTAACATTTAACATTGTATTTGAGGGGAATAGAGATTATATAATATCCTTTTGTGCTAATAAACTGTATTATCCTATCCATATCAGGTTGTTAAAATTTGATACGAAAGAGGAGATTTACGATAATGCCGCCGATAACTACTGCGTATCAATCGGGATAGGATTTTATAAAACTCAGAACCTAATTGTCGAAATATCGTTCTTATCGGAACTATTAGGCGATAAAAAATATAGAATGACAGATTTGGTATGCGTTGGCATGATAATGCATTGGACCAGAATAATTAAAAATAAAACATGAGAAAAATATTTATCATATCCATCCTATTTGCTGCTAGCTCCACTATTTCATTTAGCCAGGACTGTAATGAATTTTTCAATTACTCCAAATACGCTAATTGCAATAAGTGCATAAAAGCGAACTACAAAATTTATTTACAGCCAAAACACAAAATGGTTCAAATAAATGACACATTAACATACAACGTACTTTTTTATGGGGGTAGAGATTATATGATCTCCTTTTGTGCCGATCAGAAGTACTACCCCTTACATATTCGATTATTGAACCCCGAGACTAGAAAAGTATTGTATGATAACGTTAAAGACTATTACCTCGAATCTATTGGAGTAGGCGTATTTAATACCCAAAATCTAATTATTGAGGTAGTCATGAAGGCCGAAAACCCAAGCTATAAAAATGTAAATAGCACCGAAAAGGTATGCCTAGGGATGATTTTACAGTGGAAGAAACTCATATCAAAGAGCAATAAGCTGCACTTAAAGTATAAAAGGCCAAGTTGATTAATAGGTTCAAGGCAAAGTGCCGTTGAATAATAAACTATGAAAAAGAAAATTAAAATATTGCACCTTGAGGATTCTTCGAACGACTCTGAATTAATTCGTACATTAATTGAGATCGGGGAAATTGAGCATGAATATTTTCTGGCCGATAACGAAAAAGATTTCTTAAATATCCTAGAAACTGAAGATATTGATATAATCCTTTCAGATTACAACCTACCCGACTACAATGGCAATGAGGCCCTAAAAGTATCAAGGGAAAGATATTCTCAAATGCCATTCATATTCGTTTCAGGTGCAATGGGTGAGGATAGAGCAATAGATGCAATGCTAAACGGAGCAACCGATTACGTGCTTAAAAACAAGCTTGAACGGCTGGTTCCTGCAATTAATAGAGCCATCAATGAGCATGAGCTTACCATAAAGCAGAAACATGCAGAGGATGCCCTGCATGATAGCGAGAGGAAATATAAAGATTTTGTTAACGAAGTTAACGATGGCTACTTCATTACGAATAATCATGGTAAAATCACATTTGCCAACATATCGATGGCTAAAATACTAGGATTTAAGAGTCCCGAAGAGCTATCGGGGCGGTTTTTTACCGATTTTAATAAAATCGGAAATATAAAGGGCGTTAACTATACGTTCAAAAAGATAATTGAAAACAAGGAACGTTTCGATGGTTTGGAGCTTGAAGTCCTACGTATTGATGGTAATATTATTCATATCGAAATAAAAGCCATTCCTGTACTAGAGTACGGAAAAATAACGGGTATGCAGGGCGTAGTTCACAATATCACGGAAAGAAAGCTAGCCGAAATCGACCTCAAAGAAAAAAATGAGCAAATAGAAGCCCAAAACGAAAAGTATATCATAATAAATAAAGAACTCGCCTTTCAAAATGAGGAAAAAGTTAAACGAGCAGCAGAGCTAGTTATTGCTAATACAGAGCTTGCTTTCCAAAACGAAGAGAAGGAAAAACGGGCTGACGAATTGATTATTGCCAATATTCAAAAAGAAGCAGAAGAGAAATATAAACTTCTACTTGAAGAAAAAAACTTAGTGATTACGGATAGTATAATATATGCAAGGCATATCCAGCGAGCAATCCTGCCAAGGAAGGAAGATATCCATTCTTCTCTTCCTGAAAGTTTTATAATCTACAAACCCAAAGATATAGTAAGTGGAGATTTTTATTTCTTTCATAAGAAGAAACAAACTGTTTTCATAGTTGCAGCAGATTGCACGGGACACGGTGTTCCTGGAGCATTAATGAGTATGATGGGTTCAGAGATAATAAGAGATGCCGTTTTACAAACTTCCGATACTTCTGAAATACTAAGATATTTAAATAATGGAATCAAAAATTCATTGCATCAATGGGATGAAAATGAGTTGGTCCGGGATGGAATGGATATAGCGATTTGTTCTATAAATACGAGAAAACGTAATGTTCAATATTCAGGTGCAAGAATTCCTTTTTGGCTAATTAGGAAAGGGATGAGTTACGTTGAGGAAATTAAAGGTACCAGAGAGGTAATTGGAGGTTCAACTCCTTATAATCAATGTTTTGAAAATCATGAACTAATGCTTAGTAAAGGTGACACTTTTTATCTCTCAACTGACGGCTATGCCGACCAATTTAATGGGCAAAATAAAAGAAAATTGATGAAAAATAATTTTAGAAATATTTTACTTGAAATTCAAAATAAATCAATGCCAGAACAAGAAAAACATCTCGAAAATTTCATTGAAAATTGGCGAGAAGGAACAAGGCAAATAGATGACATTTTAGTAATCGGGATTCGATTATAATTATTTTAAAACAAAAAAAATGGGGATAAGATATATGTTTCTATCAGTTATCATTATAGGGTTTACGGGGTGTAATATTCTAAGAAATGATATTTCAACGGTAAATACCAATAACGATAAAATTCTATTCCATTCAAAAAATTACTTTACAGACTCGAGTAAAGTAACATTTATTGAGTGCAATGAATTTGTATCAAATGCGTTAAGCAGGTATAATATAGCAATTATTACGAAAATATATCCAATGTTTGATTGCACCATTGAACCGGTCATCAATTCGCACGATTCTTCGTTTATCGATACGGTTTATACTTTTTCCGATTCTAAAAATAAAATTCAAATCTACAGGGCAAGGCATAAGGATTTCGTCATTACCTTCGATGTTACCAACTCAAAATTTGGCCTAAGGAGCAACGTTAAAGTGGGCATAACAAAAAAACTCTTTATCCGGAAATTTCAAATAAAAAAATCGATTAGCAATGAAGTTCAAGTTGTTAATTCAGATAGCAGCATGAAGTTTATCTTTTATTTTGAAAACAATAGGTTAATTCGCATTAAAAGCGATTTATACCTCGATTAAATCTACTTGAAAATAAGAACTGCAATTAATAAAATGAAAAATGAAAAAATTCACATTAACTGCTCTAATATTCTCCATTCTAATTGTATTTGCTTGTAACAGCAAAGACAGTAAAAAGAATAAGTTTAGGCTTAATCGCGAAAGTATTATACAGGAAATCATAACAACTTCTCCACGCTATAAAGAGCTTACTAAGGGACTTTATGATGTAGTAATAAAAAATGGAGGTTCGTCTATTGGAATTAGCTTAGAAGGAAGTCCGGATGCGAAAAAAGATAAAGTAATTAGCTATTCTAAAACTTACGATTTCACTCTTTATGAAATGTATACCGAAAGGAAGATGAATACTACCCGATTTTCATTTAGCCCCGAAAAAAAACAGCTCTATGAATACGATGCCGTTAACGACACGCTAAAACCGATTGACTTTGATAAAAACCTATTGATAAAATTTGAAAGTTTTAATAAATAACCAATAATCAGATAATACATAAAAAATGAAAACAAATAAGATTAAAAAAGTACTGATAGCGTTGGATTATGACCCAACCGCTCAGAAGGTTGCAGACATAGGTTTTTCACTGGCTAAGACAATGGATGCTGAAGTTATATTGCTTCATGTTATAGCAGATGTTACCTATTATTCAGCCCTTGAATATTCACAAGTAGAGGGTTTTCAAGGCTATATGGATATGGGATCTTTCCAATCCGATAGCATGAAAAAAACGGCTGAGCATTTTCTTGAAAAAGTAAAGACCCATTTAGGTGATAAATCCATTAAAACTATTGCGAAAGAAGGCGATTTTGCGGACTCAATATTAAAAACAGCTAAAGACCAGCACGTTGATTTAATTGTAATAGGTTCACATAGCCGAAGATGGTTGGAGAATATAATCATGGGGAGTGTTACAGAAGAGGTTTTGCGTCACACGACGATACCGCTTTTCATCATTCCAACTAAGAAACACAAATAGAAATTTTTAAAACCACTACTTAATGGGAATACTACATTCAATGTCGTTTAGTTAGTGTTTTTTTAATCAACTCTTCCGAGCCCTACGGACTATGGAAGGTTTATTAACCTAGCATAGTCCGCAGGACATGCTAGCGTCAAATTCCTTAATGCTAACGACATTGATACTACATTTTCAGATAAAACCCAAAAAATGAAACCAAAAAAGATAAAAAAGGTATTGATTGCGCTAGATTATGATCCTACGGCACAAAAAATAGCGGAAAGTGGATTTCTATTAGCAAAATCGATGGGTGCTAAAGTTATATTGCTGCATGTTGTTGTGGATCTTGTTTATTATTCAGTATCGTACTTGAATATGGGTCCATTGCAATTAGATAGCGTTGCTGATTTGAATCATGCATCATTACTTTTTCTTGAAAAAACAAAAAAACACCTTGGTGATGAAACCATTCAAATCATTGTAATGGAAGGCGGTTTTGCCGATTCAATATTAATAGTTGCAAAAAATTTGCATGCCGACATTATTGTAATGGGCTCTCACAGTCAGAAATGGTTTGAGAATATTCTAATGGGAAGCGTAACTGAAAAAGTTTTACATCACACTACAATACCACTTTTCATCATACCAACTAAAAAGCATCAATAACATGCTTAAAGTTTCTGATAAATACAAAGGGCTAACAGCCAATCAGGCCAAAGAGAAATTACGTGCTGAGGGATTAAACAATCTCCCATCATCAAAACCTAAAAACTTTTTCTCTATTGCATTTGGAGTGGTTAAAGAACCAATGTTTATCCTTTTGGTTGCATGTGGATCTTTATATCTGATTTTAGGTAATATTCAGGAAGGCTTAATGCTGATGGGTTTTGTTTTTGTAATTATGGGCATCGAATTCTATCAGGAAAAGAAGACCGAAAAAGCGCTCGATGCTTTAAAAGATATGGCAAGTCCTAGGGCTATAGTAATCAGAGATGGTGTTGAGGTTCGAATTGCAGGTGTTGAGGTAGTTACTGATGATATTATAGTGTTACAGGAAGGCGATAGAGTCCCTGCTGATGCTACAATCTTACAGTCGAGTAGTTTACTTGCTGATGAATCGTTACTTACAGGAGAGCCAGTCCCAGTTCGAAAAATCGACTGGGATGAGGTTGAGAAAGTCACACAACCGGGTGGCGATGATTTACCTTTCGTTTATTCTGGAACCATGATTGTTCAGGGAAACGGTATCGCACGGGTGACTAGTATTGGTGTCAACACAGAAATTGGAAAAATTGGCAAAGCGCTGGAGAGCGTAAAAGAAGAACCAACCAGACTTAACCGTGAGATGGGATCGCTGGTAAAAAAAATTACAATAATTGCTGCGATACTCTGTGTTATCCTAATCATCGGTTATACCCTTACTCGCGGAAATCTGGTCAATGGATTTCTGGCAGGATTAACCTTGGCTATGGCTATGTTGCCTGAAGAATTTCCAGTAATTCTCACAATATTCATGGCTGTTGGGGCATGGCGAATGTCTAAGAAGAAAGTTTTAACTCGAAAGCCATCGGCAATAGAAACACTTGGTTCGGCAACGGTTCTATGCACTGATAAAACAGGTACGCTCACCGAAAATAGGATGACCGTTACAAAACTTTACAACGGGAAAGATTTTTTGACTGTTGAAAAAGCCAAGGATTTTAATTCCGAATTCCATGAAATAATTGAGTACGGTATTCTATCGAGCCAAATCAATCCTTTCGATCCCATGGAAAGGGCAATCACCAGTATTGGTGATTTATACCTAAAAGGTACAGAGCATATCCATAAAAGTTGGGAAATGGTAAAAGAATATCCTTTGTCAAAGGAACTTCTTGCCATGTCGAGAGTTTTTTCATTTAAAGAAACAAAGGATAGAGTTATTGCAACTAAAGGTGCACCAGAAGCTATATTTGATCTTTGTCATTTGGATGCAGAAAACAAAAAACGATTATCATTGGCAATTGAAGAATTAGCATCAGAAGGGTTGAGGGTTTTGGGTGTAGCCAAGGCAAAAATTGATTCGAAAACCTTGCCCGAAATACAGCACGATTTTACTTTTGACTTTATTGGACTAATTGGCCTCTCCGATCCCATTCGCAAAAATGTTAGGCATGCAGTAAACGAATGTAGTAAAGCGGGTATCAGGGTAATAATGATTACAGGAGATTATCCAATTACCGCAAAGCATATTGCTCAAGAAATTGGCCTTGAGAATCCAGATAATATCATAACTGGTCAGGAATTACAGGCAATGACAGAAAAAGAATTATGCAAAAGAATAAAGGAAACAAATGTATTTGCCAGAGTTGTTCCAGAACAGAAACTTAAAATTGTAAACGCATTAAAGAAAAACGATGAGATTGTTGCCATGACTGGCGATGGAGTCAACGATGCGCCTGCATTAAAATCAGCTCACATTGGTATTGCAATGGGCGAAAAGGGTACCGATGTTGCCAGAGAAGCATCTTCACTAGTTCTTATGGATGATAATTTTGCATCTATTGTATGTGCTATTAAAATGGGAAGACGAATTTTTGATAACCTCCAAAAGGCTTTTGGATATATCTTTGCCATCCATGTACCCATTGCTGGCTTATCGTTAATTCCAATTTTGCTGGGCGATTTCCCGCTTATTTTATGGCCTGTGCATATTGTTTTCCTCGAATTAATTATCGATCCGGCATGTTCAATCATATTCGAAGCCGAAAAAGAAGAGAAAAATATAATGAGCCGACCACCAAAGAGAATAGGTGAGCCATTTTTTGGAGGCAAAAAAATCTGGTTTACCTGTTTACAAGGAGTGGGTATATTAATAATAACCCTTACCGTTTACCTCGTAGGATTGCACTTTGGTTATAGCGAAAAGGAGGTACGAGCAATGGCATTTACAACCTTAATTGTTTCAAACATTGCGGTTATACTAACCAATCGGTCTTGGACCGATAATATATTTAGGATAATTGCAACACCCAATAAAGCCGTTTTATGGGTTGTTGGAGGGGCAATTTTCTTTATGGCTCTAATTTTAAATATTCAATTTTTTTTGGATTTATTCCAATTTCAAAAACTTACAATGATAAATATTGCCATTTGCATTTGTGCAGGTTTATCAACCATTGTTTGGTTTGAAATTTATAAATTTTTTAAGTTGAAAAGGCATGTATCGCTTTAAAATACTAAGATTTTTTTTTGTAGATTTTCGATTACCTGAAGATAGAATTACAACAAGAGTTTTTTATACATAAAAATATTAGGTGCAATATGACAACATCTTCATCTTCGATAATAAAAAAACTGCTTATACTATTTCTAGTTATTGCAGGATTATACTATGCTAAAGTTTTCCTTATGCCTCTGGCTATTGGGGGTATTTTAGCTACACTCTTTTTACCTCTCTGTAAATGGTTGGAAGGTAAGAAAGTGCCCAAAGGGCTCGCAGCGATATCATGTCTATTAGCGTTTTTAATCACCTTATCTGGAATAGGTATATTGCTTGGTTGGCAGATTTCTGAATTGGCCTCCGATTTCTCCAACATTACCGAAAAAGCTATTGATACTGGCAATCGAATTCAAGAATTTATTTTTAATAATTTCAATATTTCGTTAAAAGAGCAATCGCAGATACTAAAAAAGGAGCAACCATCAATTACTGGTATCATGCAGAAGGTGGTAGGATCACTTACATATGTTCTCACTAATTTTATTTTAGTTCTTGTATATATTTTTCTTCTATTGTATTACCGAAATCATATCCGCCGTTTCATAGTCAAACTTACTCCACCTTCTCAACAAAATGAAATGGAACAGGTATTAAATAGCATCACCAATGTATCCCAACAATACTTGCTTGGACTCGCTAAAATGATAGTATGCTTATGGATAATGTATGGCATAGGATTTTCCATAATAGGTGTTAAAAATGCTCTCTTTTTTGCCATTATCTGCGGTCTTTTAGAAATAGTCCCGTTCATTGGAAATATTATTGGAACTTCGCTCACCTTATTAGTTGCTGCAGCAAATGGAGCCAGCCTTACTATGCTGATATTGATATTAAGTACTTATTTAGTAGTGCAGGCGATACAGGGATGGTTACTAAGTCCACTAATTGTAGGTCCACAGGTAAAAATTAATCCTTTCACAACCATTGTTGTGCTTATAGTAGGTAATTTAATTTGGGGTGTACCCGGTATTTTTATTGCCATTCCTCTTATTGCTATGATTAAGATTGTTTGTGACCATATTGACCAGCTAAAGCCCTATGGATTCCTGATAGGTGAAATTGAGAAAATAAAGGAAGAACCAGATTTTGTCAAAAAGATAAAAAGCAGGTTTATAAAAAAAATTAAATAACAACTAATCAATAAATTGCAAAACATAAACAATGAGATTCATAATTATAGACTCTTTGAAGATAAGACACAAAGCGAATTCTCAAGCGATAAGATTATGTGTCAAGGTTGTCTTTAATGGTTAACATTTCAACTATTGAACTATTCAGCAGCAATAAAAACTCTCACGCAAAGGCGCAAAGACGCAAATACACTATGGTGTTCTATGAGCACACAGAAGATTACAATTAAAAAACATAGCCGAAAACTCATTGGGAAAATGTTTTTTTGTTAGAATAAGTCTGGGAAAATGAAGTTGCTGGAATTACAATCAATTAGCACGCAAAGGGAAAAAACGAATACGTTTTTTCTTTCTTTGCGGTCTTTGCGGCTTTGCGAGAGATGAAAGCGAGTAACAGTATTTATTACTGTAGTTTAATTTTACCCATGAAAGAAAATGGTTACCTGAAAATGTATCTGAGTAGTTACTTAAATTTTTAAGAAATGTGGTTTTCCAAATCAATTATCGATGTTCTTAAAGAGTTGAAAGTCGATCCATCATATGGTCTTTCAGAGGATGAGGCAAAAGTACGATTTGAAAAATATGGTGCAAATAAGCTGCAAAAGAAGAATAAGAAAAGCGTTTTCCTATTATTCATTGCACAGCTTAAGGATTGGCTTATTTATATACTATTTGTTGCTGTTATTATCACCCTTGTTTTGAGTGAATACGCCGATTCAGTTATTATCATTCTTGTTATTATTATTAATGCTGTACTTGGGGTTCTTCAGGAGGTTAAGGCAGGTAAAGCTATTGAGGCTCTTAGCAAGATGTCGCACCATAAAGCTCTTGTCCTCCGAAATAGGATAGTAAAAGAGGTAGATTCCGAGAAGATTGTACAAGGTGATATTCTAATTCTTGATACCGGACGATTTATTGCTGCGGATATTCGTTTAATTGAGTCGGCAAATCTTCAGATAGAGGAATCAGCCCTCACCGGTGAATCTGTGCCTTCTGATAAGGATGCATCGCTTATTATCGAAGATCCAAAAACACCTCTAGGTGACCTTGCAAACATCGCTTTCATGTCCACTTTCGTAACCAAAGGAAGAGGTGTTGGTGTGGTGGTTGAAACTGGAATGAATACCGAAGTAGGTAAAATTGCTAATATCATTAACACCGAAAAGAAATCAAAAACACCATTAGAAATTCGACTGGGTAAATTGGGAAAAACCATAGGCATGTTTGCCCTCGGTATCTGTGTTATTATTTTCGTAATAGCAATGCTTCAGGGACGAGAATTAGCTGAAATGTTCCTTATGTCGGTTTCATTAGCCGTAGCGGCTATTCCCGAGGGTCTTGCTGCAATCGTAGCAGTTGTTCTTGCGATTGGGGTAACCCAAATGTCAAAGAGAAACGCCATAATAAAGAAATTGCCTGCCGTTGAAACGCTTGGTTCGGTCAATATTATCTGTTCCGATAAAACGGGAACATTAACCCAGAATAAGATGACTATTACAAGGTATTTCAACCTGGAGGGTGATATACCTGTTGAATTGGATAACAAAAGTACTGTCTCGGAGGATGGGACATTACTAGCAAAAGCTATGATTCTTTGCTCCGATGCAACCTACGAGAATGGACAAGGAACAGGCGACCCAACCGAAATTGCATTGCTGGTTCTAGGAGATAACATTGGAATTAATAGAAAAACATTAAATACCGATAACAAACGAATTGGTGAATTTGCTTTTGATTCTGACCGAAAATTGATGTCAACACTAAACGAAGAGAATGGAAAGTTTACAGTTTACACAAAAGGAGCAATCATTAGCCTACTAGAACTTTCTACTCATGTGTTAGAAAATGGAGTAGTTATCCCTATTACAGATTTACACAAAGAGCAATACTTTACTGCAACTGAAAAAATGGCAAACGATGCCCTTCGTACTCTTGGTGTGGCTTACAAACCTGTAGATTCAGTTATTGAAGCCTCTGAAATGGAAAAAGACTTAATACTTATAGGGCTTGTAGGAATGATTGACCCTCCTAGAGCGGAAGTGAAGTCCTCGATTCAAAAAGCAAAAACGGCTGGAATCACCACTATTATGATTACTGGCGATCACAAGAATACAGCTTTTGCAGTAGCCAATGATTTAGGAATTGTTGATAATATTAATCAAACAATTACGGGTAAAGAGATTGATGAATTCACTGAAAAAGAGTTTTCAAGTAAAATTCTTGAATTTTTAGTATTTGCACGGGTGTCGCCGGAGCATAAAGTGAAAATAGTTCATGCTTTGAAATCAAATGGGAATATTGTATCCATGACCGGTGATGGGGTAAACGATGCACCATCGTTAAATGCAGCTGATATAGGCGTTGCAATGGGGATTTCGGGTACTGATGTTGCCAAAGGGGCTTCGGATATGATTCTTACCGACGATAACTTTGCAACCATCGTTTCGGCCATTGAGCAAGGTAGAAACATATACAATAACATCAAGAAATCAGTTGTCTATTTACTTACCTGTAACCTTGGAGAAGTGGTTGCAGTATTTGTAACAATTCTTATAGGTTGGAAAGCTCCACTTATTGCCACACAACTTTTATGGATTAATCTTATTACCGATTCTTTTCCAGCTATTGCATTAGGCATGGATCCTGGTAACCCCGATGTGATGAAAGAGAAACCCCGAGATCCGAACGAGAGTTTCTTTGCTGGAGGTGCAGGTTTACATATCATACTTGGAGGGCTTTTAATAGGTGTTTTAACCATTATTGCATTCTGGTTTGGATACTATGAGCATGGATATAGCCCACTTGATAATGCAGTTCCAGAAAACGTTGTAAATTACTCTAGAACCATGGCTTTTATGGTTCTTGTTGTTTGCCAATTGTTTTACACATTAACTGTTAGGAATAGCTCAAAATCGATTTTTCAAATTGGCATTTTCTCAAATAAATATCTGGTTGGTGCAATTATACTGGGAGTTCTTCTTCAATTGATTGTAATTGGAATTCCAGTAATGCAACGTGCATTCCACTTACAAATGCTTGATTTGCGTGGTTGGGTAATAGCTATTTGCTTAGGACTGGTTCCTCTGCTATTAAATGAGATGGTTAAGGTATTTATTCGTGTTCATAAGAATAAGTTAGCGGTATAGATTATAACATTTGTTCCAAATGGGATATACTTTACGAATATAATATTTTCAATTAATAGCTTTCTTTCGATTTTGCTTCATTTTTGCGACTAACCGATTAAGTTTGGTGATTTCTTTATACAGCTTATTATTCGCAATCTCAAGTTTATTTTTTCTTCCTTCAGCATCTAAAGTTTCATTAATATTGTCGATGCGTAATGTCTGTAACGCTTTTATGTGGTTAGCTAATTTGCCAATTATTTCCTTTAGCTCTTTTTCTTTTCTCTTTAAGTCTGTTATGTCAGTTGCTATAAGTATATAATTATCACCTTGCAGGTAAGGTGGCAAAAGGTGAATGGAGAGTCGAAGGTATAGCGTGTTGGTTAGGGATACTATTAAAACATCATGTTTGCCATGCGTCAACTGATCAAGAAAGTGATCTAATTTTGAATTATCATTCGGTGTGACATAACGTTTAAGGGATGAACCAACAACACTTTCGTGTGGAGTCTGTACAATTTCAGCAAATCTCTGATTACAATAAAGAATTGTACCCTCTTTCGTAAGAGTAACCGCCCCTTCGCTCATCTCCTCTATAAAAGTGCGATATGGTGTTTCAGCAGAGCTGACAGAATAAACCTGATCTCCCTTTTTGCCAGAAACAATTATTGCATCTACTTCTCCATTGCGGATTGCTGTAAGCGCTTCTTCAATTTCGACCAAGCGTGAACGTAGTTCTTTATTTTCAATAATGAGCTGTTCTTTTGTTTTGATCATTGATATTTCTGTTTAAACTCCAAATTTACTAAAATTCCTTAAAGTCCCTTTATCTTTACCAAATCCAGCCCCATAAGCACTTTCTCTTTATCTGACATATCGCCTATAATCCGACGGAATGGAAGAGGAAGTTTTTTAATCAATGTTGGGGCTGCAATTATCTGCTCATCTTTTGCTAAACTTGGTTTTTTATATAGGTCAATTACCTCAAGATCATATTGACCTTCAAGATATTCATCGCAAATCTTTTTTAGATTTGTTATGGCCATAGTTGATCGAAATGTTTTACCGGTTACGTATAAACGCAAAATATATTTCTCCTTTTCTGATCCAGAAATTGTCTGATCAAACTTTTCCGTTGAACTTTTAGCTTTTGTTTTTTTCTCTTTCATAATTATTCCTCCATTCACATATTGTAATTATAAATCAGCTAATAATATGAATTAAGGGTTGAAATTTATATCTTTCTTATAAACTTGGTGATAATTAGTGTCTTAGTGGCAAAAATAAAAAATGCCACAAAGACACAAAAGCACAAAGATTCACTAAGAAAATATTTTACATATTGCTAATAATTAAACCATTAACAAAATATACGTAATTGTTTTTTCAACCCTTAATTCGCATTCATAGACAATAAATTCAATCCAACAAGAACACGTTCCGTATTCGAAAGATCACCGATTATCTTACGAACAGGCACTGGTAATTTTCTTACCAACGTTGGTAAGGCAAGAATCTGATCTTCGGCACCCAGCTGTGGATTTATCAAAAGGTCAATAACTTCAATAGAATATTTACCCTTTAACTGCTCTTCGCAAATCTTTTTTAGATTTGTAAATGCAGTAAGGGCTTTGGGGGTTTGTCCGGCAACGTATAGACGAAGCACCCACTTATCATCTACTTTTTTTGTAGATTTCTTTTCTTTATTTTTTTTCTCCGAATTCTCTTTTATTGCTTTCATCGAATACTTCTTTTAATTATTTTTTCAACTTCTTAACTGTATTCTTTTCAGTCTTAGCTTTTCTGCTTTCTGCCATTTTAATTTTGTCTTGTTCCAACCGTTTAATTGTGTCTTGCTCTGTTTTTATCATTTTAATGGCTTCTGATTCTTCCGATTCAAAATCGGTTTGCAGAGTAGCAATTTGAGCCTCCAATGCCTTGCGTTTTCTTTCTATTTCTCGTTTCTTTTGCTCAATATCTTGCTTACGCGTCAATAGTTCGGCATTTTCATTTGCTTCTTGGGCTATACGAGCTGAACCGGTTAACACTCCACTTGCCCCAACATAAACCTCACGTAATTCTACACCATGGTCAGTTAAAATGAACTCACGAATTTGATTAGAGTGAGCCATACCGCGCGATTTAAGTACATACATTCCTCTGTTCCGTTCACCGCTTAATTCTATATCACGAAGTAACAACCAGGTATCAATTAACGATGATATTCCAACATCTGTTTGCTCTAATATGCCTCCATTTGAATTTAAGTTGGTAAACAATGCTGTTATTTGATTTGACTTTAGGTAATCAACAATTCGCATTAACATTATTTTTACTTCAATATCTTTTTCACCCATGGTGAAAGTATTTATTGGATCTAGAATTACAATACTAGGTTTGAATTCATTAACAGCTTTGTGAGTTGCAGCTAGGTGCATTTCCAATCCATAAAATGTTGGACGGGTTGCTTGGAATTGTAATAATCCTTTCTTTACCCAAGGTTCTAGTTTTATACCAATAGAAAGCATATTACGCATTAGCTGGTTTGGCGATTCTTCGAAACAGAAATACAAAACACGCTCACCACGTTTACAAGCCGCTTCAGCAAAGTGTGCCGCTACGCTTGTTTTTCCTACTCCGGCAGTACCGGAAATAAGTACAGTGCTACCACGGTAATACCCTTTTCCCTCAAGCATATTATCGAGCGCAGTAATACCGCTTGAAATTCTTTCATTTGATATTTGATGTTTTAATCCTAAGGAGGTTACAGGTAATATTGAAAAACCATTTTCATCAATCAGGAATGGATACTCATTAGTGCCATGCATTGAACCACGATACTTAACAACTCGTAAACGACGCGTAGAATTCTGTTCCGTTACCCGATGGTCGAGAATAATAACGCAATCGGAAACATATTCCTCCAAACCTTGTCTTGTTAAAGTTTCTTCTCCACGCTCGCCGGTTATGATTGCCGTAACACCTTTAACTTTTAACCAGCGGAATAAACGCCTTAGCTCAGCACGTAAAATCAGCTGGTTTGGCAATCCTGCAAATAGCGATTCAATGGTGTCTAATACAACACGTTTGGCTCCAATAGAATCAATTGCATAACCGAGTCGTACGAATAAACCTTCTAAATCGTATTCACCAGTATCGTCTATTTCACTTCGCTCAATATGAACGTGGTCAAGTGCAATTTTTTTATGCTTAACAAGATATTCCAAATCGAAACCGAGTGAAGCAACATTTTTGGTCAATTCTTCATTCGTTTCTTCGAATGACATAAACACACCCGGTTCGTTAAACTGCGTTGCACCACGTATAAGAAACTCCATTCCAAAAAGTGTCTTTCCACAGCCTGCCCCTCCACATATAAGTGTTGGTCTGCCAGTAGGCAATCCACCGCCAGTTATTTCATCGAATCCCTGAATTCCCGTTGGAGACTTTGGGAGAGTTTTATTTAAGATTTTACTTTCTTCCTTTTTCATGTTTTAACTTGATATAGCAATCTAATGGTTTAATCCCCTACTAATCGGATTTTATTGTTGAAGATCTGAGAAATATACAATTTATTTGATGGCTATTGCAATAAAAAGGGAAAATCAATTAGTTTCAGTCTATCTTTTATGGAAAAAACGTATTTTTTCCAATTTTATAACTAAGCTACTCCTTATCATGTTCCTAATTTAAGGATTTAGAAAGAAATATATCATTCTCATAATCACCCCAACTCTTACAGAACTGAATAGGTATGAATGATGTAACTTTTATAAAAAGTTATGTAACACCTTTCACTATAGTTGTATTCACCTTTGCCGTATAATTATCATGAATATCTTAATTGGCCTAATATCAGTTAACAACTTGTACATCTTTTCTTTTATGTATAAGTAGTATCTGTTAATAATTCAAATCGGTTTAATGATTAATAACAATACTAAAAAGTATATTTTCTCAAGAGGAATTGACGACTACTTTACGGGTGTTCACAAAGCCTATAAGTTTACTTCCCTTTTTTTTAAGGAGGTAATTAAAAAGCCCTTTCACATTCGTGAGGTAATTAACCAGTGCTTTGAGATAGGCATTAGAGCATTACCATTGATTACCCTTACCGGTTTTATTGTTGGTATTGTTTTTACAAAACAATCGCGCCCCTCGTTAGAGGATTTTGGGGCAACATCGTGGCTTCCCTCCCTTATTGGAATTGCAATAGTTAGAGCATTAGGACCACTTGTAACTGCGCTCATTTGCGCAGGTAAGGTTGGTTCAAGCATAGGTGCTGAACTAGGCTCTATGAAAGTGACCGAACAGATTGATGCCATGGAGGTATCGGCAATTAATCCATTTAAATATTTAGTCGTTACCCGTGTTCTAGCCACTTCCATTACTATTCCTATTCTTGCTTTGTATTGTAGTTGCGTTGGGCTATTTGGCTCTTACATAAATGTACATACCGAAGAAACCAGTAGCATTATCAGTTTTTATCAAGACGCATTTTCAACCATCTCCTTCCTTGATATTTTTACAGGTGTAGTTAAGTCAATCGCTTATGGTTTAACCATTGGTTTGGTTGGGTGCTACAAAGGGTATAATGCTACTCAGGGTACACGTGGCGTTGGCAAAGCAGCGAATCAAGCTGTAGTGCTTTCCATGTTTCTGATATTTATTGAGGAAGTTATTATTGTCCAGGTTTCCAATTGGATTAGATATTTTTAGATTTATGGATAAATCAAGATTACAGCATATTATAAATACTGATGAATCGGTTATCTCAATCAAGGGATTATATAAATCGTTTGAGGATTTGGAGGTTTTAAAGGGTATTGACTTTAATCTTTTTAAGGGCGAAAATATTGCTGTACTCGGTAAATCTGGTACTGGAAAATCGGTTTTAATAAAAATTATAGTTGGACTACTTAAACCCGATGAAGGTGAAGTGTATGTGTTGGGACAACAGGTCGATAAGCTAAATCGCAAGGAATTAGATGCACTACGGTTACGGATTGGATTTTCGTTTCAACACAGCGCATTGTACGACAGCATGAATGTTTACCAGAATCTTGCATTTCCGTTAACCATGAACATAAAAAACCTAAGCAAAAAAGAGGTTAATAATGCGGTGGATGAAGTACTTGATGCTGTTGGCTTAATGGATAAGTTAAATCAAATGCCATCGGATCTTTCAGGTGGTCAAAAGAAACGAATTGGAATTGCACGCACATTAATACTTAAACCCGAAATCATGCTGTACGATGAACCCACATCGGGTTTAGATCCAATTACAAGCACTGAAGTTATTGCGCTTATCAATGAAGTGCAACAGCAGTATAACACTAGCTCTATCATTATAACACACGACCTCACATGCGCAAAAAATACAGGAAATCGAATAGCTATGATGCTTGATGGACAGTTTCTAAGAATTGGGAAATTTGAAGAGGTATTCGATTCAAACGATGAAGAGGTAAAAGGATTTTTTAATTACAATTTTATACAATAAGCCATGAATAAAACATCAAATAAACGAGCAGTAATAGTCGGCCTATTTATTTTTATAGGACTTCTATTTCTTATAGCAGGAATCCTTATTGTGGGTAATCTTCGCAATACTTTTAAAGATAAAATGAAAGTGGTTTCACTTTTTGATGATGTAAACGGTTTGCAGAAAGGGAATAACATTTGGTTCTCCGGTGTGAAAATTGGTACAGTGTTTAACCTTCAATTTTATGGAGAATCACAGGTGAAAGTAATTTTGAATATTGAAACAAGCGCACAGCAATACATTCGTAAGGATTCAAAAGTTAAAATAACCAGCGATGGAATTATTGGGAAAAAGATTTTAGTTATTTATGGAGGAACATCAAAATCCAACGAAGTGCAGGAAGGTGATACCCTAGAGGTGGAAAAGTCGTTCACATCAGAGGATATGATAAACACACTTCAGGAGAATAACAAGAATATTTTAGCGATCACCACCGATTTTAAAGTCATTAGTAAGAAGTTAGTTGCAGGTGAAGGAACAATTGGGAAATTCCTTAACGATAATTCAGTTTATTCAAACATAAATGCAGCAACAATATCATTGCAAAACGCTTCGGAAAAGGCACAAAAACTGATTGGCTCGCTTGCTGCTTTCAGCGAAGGGCTCAATAAAAAAGGCACACTGGCAAATGAATTGACTACCGATACAATAATCTTTAATTCGATTAAAACTACTGTTTTGCAACTACAGAGCATTGCAGATACCGCAGCTGTATTTATTGCAAATCTCAAACAAACGGCAAGCAATCCCAATTCTCCAATCGGAGTTTTACTTCACGATAAAGAATCAGGTGCTCGTTTGAAAGAAACGATAAAGAATCTGGAGAGCAGTTCCAAAAAATTAGACGAAGACCTTGAAGCTGCGCAACACAATTTTTTGCTTCGAGGCTATTTTAAAAAGAAAGCAAAATCAAGTAATGCGGATAAATAACAATGTATGAATAATGTAACTTAATAACATAATTGTATAATTAATATAAAGTTAAAACCCATCATATTTGAATTCTAATTAACCATCGAGCGTTGACAAAAGTAGAATTTCAAAACGAGCTAATTAGCCTTCAGGATTGCTTGATGAGGTATGCGTATAGTTTAACCTCTGATAATGAAAATGCTAAAGATTTGCTGCAATCAACAAATCTAAAAGCACTCGCTTATTGCAATCAGTTTAAGGATAATACAAATCTAAAAGCTTGGACTTTTACAATAATGAAGAACACATTTATTAATATCTACCGAAAAGCCAAAAAGCAGAATACTAATTATGAAATAAACGAGAACCTGCTTTTGATGAACAGCAAATCAGAAAACAATAGACCTGATTCTCAGTATTCTCATAATGAAATCAATAAAAAGATTGAGGAGTTGGATGAAAATTTCCGTATTCCATTCCAGATGCATACTTCTGGTTATAAGTATATAGAGATTGCCGAAAAACTTAATTTAAATCTTGGAACAGTAAAAAGTAGGATTTTCCTTTCACGAAAGAAATTGATAGATCAACTGAGCAGGTAAGAAGTACACGTGAATTTAATTAGTGTTTGTCTTTAAAGTAAATATTGACTGCTTTCGATGTTGAATCTATAATCCATAAAAATGCAGATATAAAGCATATATTTCTTGACAAACCCATCGTAACAATTTAACCAAATAAACTCTTGGGAAAGTCGGAAACTCGAATATAAATATTCATCGAGTAAAAAATAAATTACAAGTGAAAAAATATCTATTCCTGAAAAGTATACTTATAATTCTCCTTTTATCAATAGCTCTGAGATCCATGGCTCCTGAAATAAAAGCCTTTTTCATTTTTACATCAGAACCAATAAAACCTTATGACAGACTGATTAAAGCAGTGGTTCATGTTGAAAGTCGAGGCGATACGTTAGCATATAATCTGATAGAAGAAGCAGCTGGAGCATTTCAAATCAGACCCATTAGACTTCGCGATTATAATCAGAGAACAAATAAAAATTACAAATTAAAAGATCGCTACAACTTTCGTATTTCGAAAGAAATATTCCTTTACTATGCTATGTTAGTAGGCTTTTCGGATTATGAAAAAATCGCTAAGGATTGGAACGGATCGGGAAAAGAAACACTTCAATACTGGGAAAAAGTCAAATTGCAACTATAATCTACAATTCGAAAGAATACAAGTTTTTCAATAGTAATAAATTCAGAAAATGCAATTTTGATTGCACCAAAAGTTCAGAATTAGATACTTCATTAAAAAATAAAACTGTGTAAATTATTAATCTATTAATTAAACAACATGGCAAAATATTCAAAAAAAGCTCAAGAAAAAATTGAGGAAGTAATGCATGAATTTAAGGAAGGAACCTTAAAGTCGGGCAAAAATGGTAAAAATGGCAAAGTAACAAGCAGAAAACAAGCTATTGCAATTGGAATTAGTGAAGCAAAAGAAGCTGGATTAAAAGTGCCTTCCAAAAAAAACAGCTAATTATTGAATTTTTTCCCGATCCTCTTTCGACAACCAATGAAAAGGTTATCGAGTATATTACTAGCGTAATGTTAAGTATGAATTATTACGCTTTTATTTTAACCGACGGGTTAACCCGTCGGTTATAGATATAAATACTATTACGTCATAGTATGATTAATATAACACTAGTTTTTTGGCTAATCAGAAAAGACTTCCATTAAACGAAATCTCTTAAAGTTCACTATCATTTTTCTGACGCTCCTTTTTAAATTTCTTTCTCGGAACCTCATTATTTAATTCATTCATCTGCTGGTAGGCTTTGATTAAAAATTTAGGGAATTCTCCCTCATATTCTATTTTATAGAATGAAAAACCATTGTAGGGTATTACGTTTTCGTCACTAAGAATTCTTAATTGACCTTCTACTTTTCTTTTCTTAAAATAGGAAACAAAAACATTCTTTCTTTCTTTTTTGAGATTTTCAAATTTGACGTTAACGGTAGTTGAATCAATAAGTCTGGTACATTTTTCCTGAATGGTAAATACAATAGAGTCTTTTATCATTCGGTTTAAATAATGGACAAACGAAGAATCCTTTACTGACATTTTATCAACCTTTTCTGAATCTGCAGCGCTGAATGATTGGAGTTTTTTATTTTTAGTCAACAGAAAATACCTTTTCTTGGCTTCAAAAAACAGGATGTACTCCTTTTCTTTTATTTCATATTGTTGAGGTAGAACAGTAATGGACGCTTCAGGTGTATCTGCGAGAAAATCTGCCATCCTTTTAATAAACACTTCCTGTTCATTCCGAAGAGAGCTAAGTCGCATCTCCCACTTCAATGTGAGCGATTTTTCAATCTCATTTTCAATATTGTCAACTTCCATTCTGTAAGGAGTTGTAGGAGGTTTTATGAAAATATTACCAAGAACATCAAATATTACATCCCAAAAATGAAATTTGGGATCCCTTAAATTCCCAGTTATCGGAATTTCGTAATCGATTACGTTACCACGTTCCCGTATAAAAAACATTATTAACGGCATGGGTATCCATTTATTATCTTTATTTCTTAGCCGCTTGGTTACTCGTGGATCAATAATAATCAGATGATTATCGCTTTTTATCCTTCCGTTTCTCACCTTCCATGCACCCTTAAGTTCAAGAGTACCCCTGTCTAAGGGGAAAGAAGTATATGAAATAGTGTAAGGATTAAACATGGAAACTGGTAGTTTCTGAAGATTGTAATGCAAATCAAACTCTCCGCTATCCTTTGGGTTTACGCTGAGGTCCACCGATAAATTTCCATATGGCTTTAAATCTGATTTAAACGATATCGATACCCGATTACGATTTTTATCAATCGAATCTGAAATTACAGTTAAAGGGCTTAATTCCAAAGCGAACTTTTCACTTGTCGAAAAGTCATTGAATTTTACATCTCCTTTGTAAATTACCAGGCGGTTAATCTTGTAATCACTTTCAAAAAAATTCTTCGATAGCACTTTTACATATTTGGCTATTTCAATAACAAGGTTAAACTTAGATTTATCAGCGTTAACGCCTGCTACATTAGCTCCATCCTTTCCAAACATTGTTTGTACATTATCTAAATAGTCGTAACGTTCATATTTGAAGTAAGGGTGGCTGATAGCTATTGAATCGAAAAGATATTTATGATTCTTTGGATTAAGTTCAATTATTGCTACAGCTAATTTGTCAAAAGAAGCATAATCCTCCTTAATATTTTTTCCGAAATGAAATTCATTAATTGCCAGCTGACCCGAGGCAGAAAGATTTTCTTGGTCTTTGAAATTTCCTTTCGCATTTATTTCAGCATCAAGGTTTGCATTAAAACCTCCATAGTTCGTTAAGGCTTTGAGATACTGTCCGATAATATTCAAATCTAATTTATTAGAGATAAAAGCGAAACGATAATCCAAATTTTTAAAATTAATTGTAAAATTGCCTTTTATATCACCGCTTCCTGTGCCTGGTAAAAAGGAAAACTTTGCGGCAATTGTATCTGCATTCCAACGTTTCCCAGTGCTTTCAATATTCACACTTTTTATAGAATAGTTTATTGGAATCAACTGTTCATGGTAATAGAATTCCCCATCGATTATTTTTATACCAAGAATATTAAAATGGACAGGTGCTTTGGTAGTATCGGAATTTGAGGAGAATTTCTTTATAAGATCGTTAAAATTGAGATCCTTTTTGTTTTGAATTATTGTTCCGCGTGGGTGATTTAATGTGATTTTGCTTATTTCATATGTTTTTGAGAATAGTTTAAGCATGGCAATATTTGCACCTACCCCATCGGCTGAAAAAAAGATGCTATCACTCTTTAGCTCATAAATTTTAAGGTTCCTAAAATAAATATAACCTGTAAACGGATTAACATACGCCCAACTCATTTTAATTTGCCGACCAGTGTATTTCTCGTCATACCTATGAACTAAGTATTTTGTGATGGGTGAAATAAATATAATCACGACCAATACAAAAATTAAAATGGAACTAATAAAGATTATTAGGGGTCTTTTAAGTTTGTGCATATAACTTATATAATGATTTTATGCAAAGTTCAGCGAGTCTGATGAAAAGAGTATTACACAACTTTTAGAATTAGTTATAAGATTCACACATTAAACCCGAATTACGCATTAGGAGGCTGTTAAGCCGAACTGATGTGTAAATGAGGGTTAACCCCGATTTAGAAATAGTTTTAATTCACAGAATGCGAATTAATTACTATTTCTTAATCGATTCAGCATTTTCTAATACTGAATTTGGGTTAAAGCAAATAAGTCTAAACGCTTATGTTAAGGCATTAGATAAAAGTTGAAAAGACTAAATTAGTGGTTATTCGACAAAACTAATGGATAGTTGTAATTCTACAAGTGCAGGGTTTTATCGGTGATCTCTTGAAAACCTTACTCACTTTTTATTCATTGGCTTTCTTAATCCCAGAGGGATTATATGTTTATAGAAAATATCTATCCCTAGGAACATTCGACCCCAGCCGGGGTCGAACCATAAATGGGCATTGTTTCTATAAACATCCGACCCCTCTGGGGTCAATATCGGAGCAAGCCCAAATTATCTCTCTCCCCTTCCATACCTTTTGTCGAATAACCAAATTAGTTGATGGCATAATAAACCTCTCTCAAAACCCACCAACAGAACTGATTCTTCATTGGATAAGATGTGTGAATTATGTAAAATATTTCAAAAGTTCTACAACACTTATTATTTCAAAGAGACCGACCTTTGACTTGGCAATATTCTATAATGCATATTTAAAAAAGAGACCTTAAAGAGATATTTAAATTTTTTAATGCAATTTATTTAAGATGAAAAAAAAGAGTATTGCCAAAGATTTTCCCATAGTATGTATAGGGGGTTCGGCTGGTGGGCTCGATGCCTATACTCTTTTACTAAAGAATCTTCCGTCAAATATGGGTGTTGCTATTGTCATCGTTAATTACTTGAGAAACGTAGCAACAACACTCCATGAAATTCTCCCAAGCTACACGGATATGCCTGTTGAATTGATCACGGAAAAATTGGACATTGAGCCCAACCATGTATTTATAATTCCCGAAAAGAAAGATTTGCACGTTTTAAATGGAGAATTCCGTTTAAAACCGATATCAAAGCCTTGGGGATGGCCCGATGTGATAACTGTTTTCATGAAATCCCTGACGAAGAACTGGGACGGCAAACTTATTGCCGTAATTGTTTCGGGTTATGATGGTGATGGGGCTGATGCGCTAAGCAGCATAAAAGAAGTAGGTGGAATTACCATCGCACAAAAGCCAAACACAGCTAAACAGCCAGATATGCCTGAGAGCGCAATAGCAAGCGGTTATATTGACTTTGTGCTTGCTCCTGAGAAAATTGCTCAGGAGATTGTCCGGATCGCTCGCACAGAATCAGTATCGAAATAGTTGTCCTATTGCCGTACAACTAGTTTGTTCTGCAATTGAAATATAGAATTGAGATCAATCGATGATAAGCACTGTTCGATCGAAATAATTGAAAACTAAATAGTGAAAGGATAAAACAAATGAATGAAAATGGACAGAATCAAAATAGACCAGAAGTGAACGATCATATCATGGTTGGACTTGATCATAAACCTTACTGGAAAAGGGTACATCATAGCTGGATTTTTTGGGTTTTCCTGTTTCTGACGCTTGCGTCAATTACAATTTACATAGTGAGTGTTAATTTTGCATTTGTCCCACAAAAAACAGAGTCGTCCAGCATAAAATAGCCATTTCAAATAAACTGAAAACTATGAAAAAAAAAAAAACCAAAGAAAAACCCGTAAAAATACCTGAGGAGCTACCAAAGGAGGAACCAAAATTAGAACCCTTAGAAATACCAGTTGAATTAAAGGTAAGTGAGCCCAAAGGGGTACCGATAATAAAGGCACCCATTGAGTTACCAATTGTAGAATCAGATAAGGTCATCAAGAAAAAAATCAAACCAAAAGGAAAGTAGTTGAAATCTCACCAACCAATCGGCGTAAACAATTAGAATGAATAGTAAAACATCCATTTTTAAAAGGCTTTCTCGTTTTGTAAAAATACTTGGACCAGGGCTTGTTACAGGCTCAAGCGATGATGATCCTTCGGGTATTGCAACATATTCACAGGCAGGTGCTGCCTATGGTCTTTCTATGCTTTGGACTGCACTTATCACATTTCCGCTTATGGCGTCTATTCAGCAAATGTGTGCACGAATAGGACTGGCTACAGCACATGGTTTAGCCGGAACAATTAAAACCTACTATTCAAAACCTATTTTGTATTTAATGTTGCTGTTTAGTTTCCCTGCTATTGTTTTGAATATTGGTGCAGATATAGCAGGAATGGGAGCCGTGGGCAACCTGCTTTTCCCTTCAGTTCATGCAACTTATTTTAGCATCTTTTTCACCATCGTACTTTTAGTTTCAATTATTTATTTGCCATATCAGAAAATTGCAGCTGTCCTTAAATATCTCTGCATCGTTCTTTTGGTTTACCTGATTGTTCCATTTTTATACAAACAGGATTGGATGGCTGTTCTGAAAGCCACGTTTATTCCAACTATAAAATTTGATAAAGACTTTATTGCAATTCTTGTTGCCATACTTGGAACCACTATTTCACCCTACCTTTTCTTTTGGCAAACAACAATGGAGGTGGAGGATATGAAGAGTAGAAAAAATCATCTATTCGTGAATAAAAGAATTATGAACGATATGAAACTTGATGTTGATTTTGGAATGCTATTTTCAAATCTTATCATGTTCTTTATTATTCTCACAACAGGAACAGTCTTGTTTAACGGAGGTATTCATCAGATTGAAACGGTTGAACAAGCAGCTGAAGCGCTGAAACCGTTAGCGGGAGATTCAGCATATATACTTTTTGCCCTTGGTATAATTGGAACAGGTTTTTTAGCCATTCCCGTTTTGAGCGGTTCGCTCTCTTACATTATTACCGAAACTTTTGGATGGAAAGAAGGCTTGGATAAAAAGTTCAGTAAAGCAAAAGGATTTTACATTGTCATCGCCGTTTCGCTGATCTTAGGACTTTCAATGAATTACATTGGCATTTCGCCCGTTAAAGCGCTGATTTATTCAGCCATTCTTTATGGATTAACCGCCCCGATTCTAATTGCAATTATCCTACATATCTCCAATAACAAAAAAATAATGGGTAAAGATGTAAATACTAGGGGTTCTAATTTCCTTGGCTTTACCACATTAGCCATCATGACCTTTGCTGCTGTTGTTTTAGTTTACATGCAGCTAACCGAGAAGTAGAAACGGCCTACACTTCAAACCGAACTAGTACTTAAAAAACATGTTATCATATTGAAAATCAACTGATTTAATTTGGCTTAGAGTAGAATATATTTATAAGATAACGCCGAAAGAAAAGTTTATTGAATATGTGAATAATGTAACTCTTTTCAAAAGTTTTGTAACACTATTCTATCTAAAGCTGCTCATCTTTACTCATCTATACTCTATGAAAATATGAAAGAAAAAAATGGTAACGAGAGCCTGTCTAGTGATCATGCAGGTAAAGAAACAGCTAGGGAATTCAAGGGTTATCCTCTATATCCTGATGAAGAAGATATTTACAAAAAATATCAGGAAGAAAAAGAGGTTGATCCAGAGAATATCTCAAAAAATAAGAATTCTGATGATCTATTTGGTAATGACTTAGATATTCCCGGTTCAGAATTAGATGATGAACAGGAGAGCATTGGAAGTGAAGATGAAGAAAATAACTATTACAGTTTGGGTGGGGATGGTCATAACGATTTGGACGAGGATTAAGGGAATTTATCAAAAATAAATATTTGTTTATGTACGCTTTAAAACCTCAAATTATGAAGATCAAAATTATTAAGGATATGATAAACAACTCAACTTGGGTTGACCCTGAAAATAAAACTATTTATAAGTTCGCTGAAAACAATGAACTTTTCATCAATGGAAAAAACCATTTGCGTTATTTATTGAAGATGAGTAATAATCAGATTGTAATAAAGTTGGGTTCGAAGCAAGCATATTTTGTTGAATATGTAAGCGATTTCAATTTGAAGATTTACAATGATGAGGAAGTATTCAGAATTACACCTGCTTAAATTGGAATATAAATTGTAATAATTAATCCATTAATACTATGAGCATATTAAAAGACTACAACAAAAAGAGTCTGTTTTGTAAAGTCACCTTTAAATTACCAACAGGAACAGTAAGCCCCGAAAGTCAGGTATGTATAACCGGAGAATTCAACAACTGGGATATTTCTGACTTGCCGATGAAAAAACTGAAAAGCGGTGAATTTACTATTTCAGTGGATTTGGAAAAGGGTAAAGAGTATCAGTTCAAATATATCGTTGACGGTAGGCAATGGATAAATGAGATAGATGCAGATAGGTTTATAGTAAACGGATTTAATAGCGAGAATTCTGTTGTTGTTACTTAGCGAAATTTTTTTCGATTCGCTAAGGTTCTTCGCCTAAAATAAAATCTTAGTAACTATTCAGCAGCAATAAAAACTCTCACGCAAAGTCGCAAAGCCGCCAAGACACTAAGGTATTCCATGAACACAAAGAAAAATACAATAAAAATATATAGACGAAAGTTCATTGGGTAAATGTTTTTTTGTTGGAATTAGCCTAGAAAAATGGAATTATTCGAATTACAATCAATTAGCTCGCAAAGGGAAAAAACGAATACGTTTTTTCTTTCTTTGCGGTCTTTGCGGCTTTGCGAGAGGCAAAAGCGAGTAACAGTCTTTATAGCTGTAGTTTACATTTGCCTATGAAAAAAATGGTTGTCTGAAAATGTACCTGAGTAGTTACAAATCTTACAACAAATGAAAACCTTCTATAAACGAAGTGTTTTAATTATTAGTAACGCTTAAATTATTAAAATAAAAATTATGAAAACGAAAATTAGAATTATTTATCTGAGTATTGCGTTTTTTACTATTGCACTTACTGGGTGTAGAAAAGATGAACAGCAAGGGCCTGCTGGGCAGGATGCGACTGTTTATTATTCCGAATGGTTTTCTACATCAGCATGGGCGGGTAGTGCAGGCGACTGGTATTTCGATGCATCGGCTCCTGATTTAACACAAGATATTGTTGAGAGCGGTGTTGTTTTAGTATACTGCTGGTTGGCCGGTGATTTATACGATGGTACAACGATTCGGCCTTTACCAGCCTACGCAGTTGGTGCCAACTGGGATTTTTTAATTCACAGCTATGGTTCCATTCAAATTACCTGTGATATGACAGCGCTACCCAGTACAGCTGGCAATAAATTCAGATTTATTGCAATTCCAGGAACTATTACTGCTTTAAAGTCGGCATCATATAATGGTAAAAGTGTGAGCGAGCTGAAGAGGATGTCGTATAAGGATGTTTGCAAACTTTATAACATTCCAGAGTAATTACCAAATTTTAAAATTTATTCCGATGAAAAAGACACTTGATAAAAAAGAATCTGAAAAAGCCAGAGCCGAGTATATCAAAGTTGAATCCAATGTTCACCTTCACGTAACTGATGCAGGAAATGGAAGACCAATTGTTTTAATTCCAGGTTGGCCGTTAAGCGATGAAATGTATGAATACCAATACGATAATCTAATTAATAATGGATTTCGTGTAATAGGCATTACATTACGAGGATTTGGTAAATCCAATAAACCATACGGAGAGTATAATTACGATGTTCATGCACGTGATATTAAAAAGGTTTTAGGCAAGCTAAAGATTAAAAATGCAGTTTTAGGCGGCTTCTCCATGGGCGGTGCTATTGCCATTCGTTATGTGTCAATGTATAAAAGTGCTCATGTTTCAAAACTAGCACTATTTGGTGCAGCAGCACCCATTTGGACTCAACGTAAAAACTTTCCATACAATTTTTCAAAAGGTTCGGTTGATGAATTAATCGAATTGAACAATCACAATAGGACAAACCTTCTATCAAATTTTGCAAAAATATTCTCTGCAACAGAAACTTCATTAGATAGCGGGCTCAGCAATTGGCTATATGGAATTGGTATAAGTGCATCTTCGTATGCAACAGCTCAATGTCTAGTCGCTTTGCGGGACACAGACCTACGAAAAGATCTTAAGAGAATTAATATTCCAACACTGATTTTGCACGGTAAAAAGGACAAGATATGCTCTTTTGATTTAGCAGAACAGATGAATACTAGAATATCTGATTCACAGCTGGTGGCATTTGAAAATAGCGGTCATAGTTTATTCTTAGAGGAAAAGCATAAGTTTAATGATGAGTTGGTCAAATTTGCTGAAAAATGAAATGCTCAGTGGATGGAGTAAAATATAGTAATTCGTCATGCAATGTCCTTGACTTAAGCATATGCTATCGACGCTTTCAGGTCTTTCGACTCTGAAAGGTCAAAATCATTGTTTAACCTGACAGAGTTCAAAGAACCTGTCAGCGTTAAAAATCGCTTAAGTCAACAACATTGATTCGTAATGTCTCTTTTTTTATCCTGTTTTGTATGAACTTGTAATCAATATTGTTTAATTTCGATGCTTACAGACAATAAGAAAAGCGGCTTATGAAAACCACGAAACTGAAATCGAAAGAAACTACCAGTATAAAAACACCTGTTAAGAATATAGGTAAGTTTCCAATTGTCTGTATTGGAGCATCTGCTGGGGGATTAGAAGCTTTTGAGCAGTATCTCGAGAATGTTCCGGAGAACAGCGGTATGGCGTATATTGTTATTCAGCATTTGGATCCTACTCAAAAAGGGATGTTGCCAGAGCTGCTTCAACGTATTACACATTTGAAAGTATTACAGGCAAAGGATAGAGTTAAGGTAAGGTCAAACATTGTATATGTAATACCCCCGAATAAGACCATGTCCATACTAAAGGGTGTACTACATTTATTTGAACCCATTGAGGCCAGAGGATTGCGGCTTCCCATCGATCATTTCTTGCAAACACTTGCCGATGATCAACATGAACATGCAGTAGGAGTTATCCTTTCCGGCATGGGTTCCGATGGAAGTATTGGTATTAGAGCCATTAAGGAGCACAATGGTATAGTGATGGTGCAGGAGCCCACTACAGCAAAGTTTGATAGTATGCCCCGTAGTGCAATTGAGTCGGTGCTAGCTGATATTATAGCTCCTGCTGATGAATTACCCCTAAGGCTCAATGATTTTTTCAAACATATCCCTTTGCTTCAATCTGACCATGAGATAGAGATTAAAGACAAAAGTTCACTCGAAAAAATAATTATTCTACTGCGATCCCATACTGGCAACGACTTTTCGTTGTACAAAAAGAATACGGTTTATCGCCGTATTGAACGACGCATGGGTGTACACAAAATTGAAAAGATAACCTCATACGTTCACTTTTTGCAGGAAAATCCGAAGGAAATGGATATTCTTTTCAAGGAGTTGTTGATTGGAGTTACTAATTTCTTTCGCGATTCTGAGGTATGGGAAAAGCTAAAGGAGACTATTATTCCAGATTTGATTGCCAAACAGCAAGAGGGCTCAATACTCCGAGCATGGGCACCAGCCTGCTCAACCGGAGAAGAGGCGTATTCATTAGCCATTGCGTTTAAAGAGGCGATTGAAAAGAGGAATTCACAAAAAGGTATTACGTTACAAATATTTGCTACCGACCTCGATAGTGAGGCAATTGAGACAGCACGAAAAGGTTTATTTTCAGCAAATATTGCAGCCAATGTATCACCCAAACGTCTGAGTCGTTTTTTTATTAAAGCGGAAGAGGGCTATCGGGTTAATACTGAAATACGCGAAATGGTTGTGTTTGCGAAGCATAATATAATCATGCATGCCCCCTTTACCAAGATTGATATCCTTACATGCCGCAATATGCTTATTTACATGGATCCTGTATTGCAAAAAAAACTACTTGGATTGTTCTGCTATAGCCTTAACCCCGATGGAATTATGGTGCTGGGTAGCGCTGAAACGCTTGGAACACAAAGTCATTTCTTTACACCTGTGGATGGCAAACTTAAAATTTACAAACGTTCAATTACAACTCAGGTACCTGAACTATTCGATTTTCCTTCATCTTTTTCTAAAACTACATCAGTTAGTATTGAAAAATTAGCAACGGTCACTGCAACTCCAAATATTCAGGCTCTTACCGATCAGCTGTTGTTGCAGCATTTCTCACCGCCAGGTGTTTTGGTGAACGAAAAGGGAGACATCATTTATATTAGTGGACGTACTGGAAAATATCTTGAACCATCAGTAGGTAAGGCAAACATGAATATTTTTGCCATGCTACGAGATGGATTACGCAACGAATTTCCGGCTGCCTTTCGCAAAGCGATAAAGAAACATGAAACTGTGACTCTCCATAATGTTAGAGTAGGTACGAATGGAGGCACACAAAACATAAACGTTATCATTCAATGGATTGAAAAGCCTGAAGCGTTAAACGGCATGGTAATGATAATTTTTATCGATTTACCTAAAATAGTCGAGTCTAAAATAAAAACAAAACAGGGGGAGCAACACTTACACAGCCTTAAACAATCGGAACTAGAGGAAGAACTTCAACGCGCCCGCAATGAGATGCAGAATGCACTTGAAGAAATGCAGACAACTCAGGAAGAGCAAAAATCTACCAATGAAGAGTTACAATCGACCAACGAGGAGCTGCAATCAACCAACGAGGAACTGACCACCTCAAAGGAGGAGATGCAAAGTTTGAACGAAGAGCTTCAAACGGTAAATGCTGAATTACAGTCGAAGGTCGATGACTTTTTGCGTGTTAACAACGACATGAAAAACCTGCTCAACAGTACCGATATTGCCACCCTGTTTCTCGATAAGGAGTTGAATATTCGTCGTTTTACCAATCAGGCTACTAAAATATTTAAGCTGATAAAAAGTGATATTGGACGACCTTTTACCGATTTGGTTTCGGACCTTTCGTACCCCGAATTATCCAACGATGCGCTCGAAGTATTAAGAACTCTTGTTTTTATTGAAAAACAAATTCCCACCAACGATAAACGTTGGTTTTCAATTCGAATTATGCCCTATCGGACATACGACGATAGAATTGACGGCCTTGTCATCACGTTTGTTAATAACTCCGATATAAAGAAATTGGAAGGGGCGCTCATCGAAACGGAGCAGATGCATCGTTTAATACTGAACTCATCATCAGATGCCATAATTAGATTAACACCCGACTTAAATATATTGGAGTTCAACCCCGAAGCTGAAAAATTCTTTGGTAAAAAGCATAAAACAGCATTAAATAAAAACTTTATTCAACTTGTTATTCCACAGCCCAAACAAAAGAAAGTTGAAAAAGATTTAAAAAAAATCCTGTACGAAGGTGTTGAAAATAAATTGAAAATTGAAGTTGTTGCAAATGGAGGTAAAATTGCTATCGATGAATGGACGGTTAATGTTCTTCTCGATAACCATAAAAAACCTGCAGGAATGATATTAATTTATAAAAAGTCAGAAGACCGAAGTCAGGAGTCAGGAGTCAGAAGACCGAAACGTATAAATGGCTAGGAAGAAACATGATGAGGATTGAATTTAAGGAGAAAAATATTGAAAACCCAATGACCAAAACCAGTATTCAAACTACATGAAACAATAATAGAACTAAAATAAAATAGTCATGATAAACGAAGAAATGGATTTTACGGATTCCAAAATGTTGCGCGATAAAGCCGAGAAACTATTGAAACTTAAACAAAGTAAAGTTGATAAGGCACCTATCGATGCAGATATTAAAAAGCTCGTACATGAGTTACAAGTGCACCAGATTGAACTTGAAATGCAGAACGAAGAGCTTCAGCATGCTTATGAAACGGCAGAAACAGCCTTGAAGAAATATACTATGTTGTACGATTTGTCCCCAATGGGCTATTTTACTCTTGATTCCGAAGGGATAATTTACGATCTAAACTTCACAGGTGCCGACATGCTTGGTGACAAACGTTTTACGTTGATAAATCACAATTTTAAACTTTTCATCTTTGAGGATTCACTTCCTAATTTTAATAAATTTCTCAAAGTTGTTTATGTTAGCAAAGTAAAAGAATCGTGCGAGGTAATGCTTAGCCACAATAATAATCCTTTGTGCTATGTATATATGGAGGGTGTGGTTATTGAAGATGAGCAAAAGTGCCTTTTGTCAGTAGTGGATATTTCAAGCTTTAGAAAAACAAAGAAATCTTGACTCAGTAAAATTAGTTTTTGCAACCGAAACACATTTAGCGATTTTTGTTAACCTCGCTCAAAGAACTTTGCAAAGAGGTTATTAATTAACCATTTGCTGTTCTCGTTTTATTTCATGAAATTTTCTTTCCAAAATAGTCCTGAATAAACTCTGGACATAAGTAATATTTGCAAAATTCTTTAAAATCGGTTATTCGACAAAACTAGTGGGTAGTTGAAATTCTACAATTGTAGGATTTTATCGGTGATCTCTTGAAAACCTTACACACTTTTTATTCATTGGCTTTCTTAATCCCAGAGGGATTATATGTTTATAGAAAATATTTATCCTCATGAACATTCGACCCCAGCTGGGGTCACACCATAAATGGGCATTGTTTCTATAAACATCCGACCCCTCTGGGGTCAATATTGGAGCAAAACCAGATTATATCTCTTCCTTTCCATACCTTTTGTCGAATAACCTTAAAATCTTTGGGTCAACAATTCTCTCTTCCAAATCCTTCACGCTCCAAATTTAAAGCAATTAGTGCATTCCTTCTGATTTTGTGGCATTATCAACTTAAAAAATGCAACATATTAGACATGTGAAATATATAAAAAAAATAAATAGTTATGTAATTTTTTTTGGCGGTCTTCATAGACCTTTGCTTCGTGAAAATTCATTCACAACAAAAAACTTAAATGTATGAAAAGGTATAAGTTATTATCAGCCCTTGCATTAGTGCTGGGTGTAATGATTTCTGGGTGTCAAAAGAATGAAACGCCCTTTAGTAATGAAAGTGTAGAGCCACTTAAACTCAAATCGCAGGCGCAGGCCTCAGTACCAATTGTAACTGCATCCACATTTGCGGTACTTGGTGCCACAACGGTTACCAACGATGGTGCATCGCTTATTACTGGAAATGTTGGTGTTAGCCCAGGTACAGCAATTACTGGTTTCGACCTAATTGCAAACACAATTTCTGGTCCTGGTACAGTTACTACAGGATTAGGGATAGTAGTTGGGACAATTTATGCTGGTGGCCCTGTGGCAGCTCAGGCTCATAATGATGCTGTTGTCCTTTACAATTACCTCGTTGCACAGACACCAAACATTATCTATGCTGGTGTTACTCAACTAGATGGAATGACATTCACACCTGGTGTATATAATTTTGCACCATCAGCAAATTTGCAAGTGAATGGAACCGTTTACCTCGACTTCCAAGGAAACAATGATGCTTTGTTCATTTTCCAAATGGGAAGCACATTGGTAACAATGACTGGTTCAAATGTTGTTGCTCTCAACAGCAATGATCAAACCTGTTTTGGTTCGAATGTTTATTGGGCTGTTGGTTCCTCTGCCACTATTGATGGCGATCGTTTTATTGGATCTGTTATTGCCAATACAACTATTACAATGACCTCGGGTGCAAGCGTTGCAGGTAGAATATGGGCTTTGAATGGTGCAGTCACAATGATTGCTGACACAATTTCTGAATGTACTGGTGCTATAACGCCTCCAAATCCTTGTAGAGATTTCGTTACCGGTGGTGGTTGGATTAAAGGAAACTCTGATTCTTGGCATCATAAGTATAATAAAGCAACTTTCGGCGTTTCAGGGGGCATTAAAAACGGCAAGTTCTGGGGTCAATTATCATTCAAGGACCACAGCAAAAATGGTATTAAAGTAAAGAGTACACGTGTTACTAATTACCTCTATATCGATGCTGTAACACGTCAGATAGAAGGTATTGCCAAGGTTAACGGACATGGTTCATTTACCTATAAGGTAGTAGTTGTTGATAATGGCGAACCGGGCCGTAACGACAGTTTCAGTCTGGAACTCTCAAATGGTTATAGCGCTTCGGGCACATTAAAGGGTGGTAACATCCAGCTTCATATGAAATGTGGAGATAAGGATCATGGTGATAAAGAGCACTACTATGACAAAGATGAAAGAGACGGCAATAACAGCTGTGGTAGAGATCGTGACTAGAATTGGAATTCAATAATGTCATTATAAAATAGGAGCTATTTAAAAACGAATAGCGTTGCTTATTAAGCAACGCTATTTTTTATGCTACACTAGTAATTAGAATATTTCTAATTAATTCATTGCATTAAAAAGAGAGTGTTTTTATTAGTTCTTCATTTTTTGGGATTTTTAACAAGGCTAGATTCAATTCCCGAGAGGATTGATTTAAAACAATAATTAAAGAGGAATCTTTCGGGATCTCTTTTATAATCAATAATTCCCACTCTTACCTTTTCACCCTGAATTGGATTGGAATCTATAATTATACTATTAGCAATTGCTGAAACAAATTTTTCCACAAAAGCTGTAGTATCATCTGTGCGCTTATTCTTTACCACAACATTTAAACCATGATATAGAATTGTTAATTTACCAGTTGCCTTAGTATTATTTGCAGTAAAGCTAAAGTTCATAGCATCGATTTTACCTGCCCCATAGATAAACGCCGTTTTCTCAAGAATAGGATTCAAGTCTTTTACCTCTAAACCTGCAAGAACTCCATTTACTGTAAATGTGTTATTACTATCGAATAGTTTACTTTCTAACAATACAGTCAGCTTGCTTTTCCCCATTAGCATGGCATCAGCCTTTAGCGCTAAATCGGCACTCTTTATTTTATAAATAGTATCGTTCGTTATTTTGTAAATTTTAGCATGAATCTCATTAAAGCTAATCTCTCCTGGTTGGTTGGCTTTTTCGGCATGAACCTTAAATTTAACATTCCCACTTAAAAGTCCAATTGAGTCGATATTGAGAATACCTTTATAGGAGTAAATAAAATCTTGAAAGGTCGCCTTTTCTATATGCTTGAACTCCTTTCTTTTGTCGCGGAAAACATTCAAATCAAACGTTCCTATTTCTATATAATTACTGGTTATGCTCTTGGATTCTAAATAATCGGCAGCATTCATATTGTAGGCAAAAACATTGCATAGCACAGTCTCATAACGATTTGTTTGAAATGCATACTTTGAAGTGAAATCATAATCATTGAAATTCGGATGAATAGAAAGACTATCAATGGCTAAGGTTTTTGATACTGCGGAATAATTAATGCCATTGATTTTGTAGGAGTACATACTATCCGAAGAAACTGAAAAAAATTCTTTAGCCCCAAAATCAAGCTGATTAGCTATGCTTAACCCGATTGTATCCTGCTTTCCTATTTGTAAACTTTGCACCTTCAAAATACCATTTTTCACCCAAAAGGATTGGGCATTCAATGAATTTGAAATATTAAGATCAATTCCATCAAAAAGGATTCTGTCTATTCGAATATTAAAAGGGGAAACTACCGGAGGAAATGATTTCTCTGGAAATGGTACTCTTCCATTGATTTTACTGCTCGAAACGAGTACCTCGCTAATGACGACATCTTTTTTAAAAACAGCTCTCCATAGGTTGATCCTATTAAATTTTATTGAGGCTATTTCTCCTTTTATAAAAGAGCTATTAATAATTGACGAATCTTTTGGTAATATCTTAATCTTCTCAAGTTCAATGCTGCACTTAATTAGCGAAACATTAACCTGACCTATTGAAATGGTATAATCCTTTAACGTTTCATTTAACCCCTTTTCAATTTTTTTAGCAGTCCAAGGTTCAATAAATACTAGTAAAGCAATCCAAATCAATAGTACAATAGTTGCTATCGCAAACGATGTATTAATCAATAGCTTTTTTTTCATAATTTGCAGTTTGGATACTTTTCGGCGATTTAAAGTTGAAATTAAAAAGAAAACGTTACCTCCTTTTAATACCATAGATTAATACTCCTGCACCAACTACCATAACTAACACTCCGACTAATGGCGACCATGTTACTTTATGGTCTTTCTCTTGAGTTATTTCCACTTTACCTAAGTCGAGTACTTTTTCCTTTGTTACGAGGTTGAATCCAGTGTAAATAGTAATACACAATCCTACTAGTAGAATAATTATACCTAATGGTTTCATTTGTTTGGTTTTATTAATACGTTAAATCCATTTTTTAGAGCTATTTTCCTTTGATTACTCTTAGTACTATGGCAATTAAAGCAATCACTAACAAAGCGTGAATAAGCCCACCGGCATGAAAACCAATAAAGCCAATTGCCCAACCAATTATTAGAATTACTGCAATGAAGTAAAGTAAATTTCCCATGATTTCTATTCGTTTAGTTATTATGAATAATGATACCACAAAGATGCCCTTGATTGTTTCCAAACGTGTTACACAATTCCTTATAGGAGTTACATCATTCACACATCGACCCATAAAAAATCCATGTATAAAACAGCATACGCGATTCAAGTGTAAGGCATTGTCAATTTTTTAATTAAAAGAGCCTAAGCGATAATAAATGTGTGAATGATGTAACTCTTTTGAATAGTTATGTAATACTTAAACAGCTGGAAGTGCTCAACTTTATCAAACTAAAATACAAGGATTGACAAATAGGATTCAAACAACATTATTAACAATTCGCAATGTAATTATTGCTTTCACTTTTTTAGATAAAATTGATATCGATTATGAAAACAATTAAAATGAATAAAGTATTGATAGCGTTGGACTATGATCCATCCGCTCAAAAGGTTGCAGAGGTTGGTTTCTCATTAGCAAAAAAAGGGGAGATTGAATTTACAATACTTCATGTAATCTCTGAACCATCAAAATATTCTTTGCATAAACACATTACCATAATGGGATTTGGAGGTAATAATGAAGTTGCTCCATCGCAGCTAGAAAGTGTTGATGGATTGAAAAATGTATCTCGACTTTATCTTGAAAAAACCAAACATCACCTTGGAGATAATTACATACAAACGCTTGTACTGGAAGGTGATATAGCCGAAAAAATTCTGGCGACCTCCAAAGAGCTAAACGTAGATGTTATCGTTTTGGGATTTCAAAGTAATAAAAAGAGAGAGAACTTATCAGATTTAAGTATCACTGAAAATATTTTACATAGAACACATATACCGCTTTTTATTATTCCAACCGATGATTAACCATAAAATCAAACAAAAATGGAACTATTATGAAAACATCAAACAACACATTAATGTATATTATCGTAATTGCGGTAATTATTATAGCGTTTCTGCTATTAGGTGGCAGTCAATGGATGAATGGGATGATGCATAGAGGCAGACCAATGATAATAGCCAATTGGAATTGGACCCAAATTCTGATAAGCGTTGGTATTGGGTTTTTACTTGGATGGTTTGTTGCACGAAGAAGATAAAGTTGATTCAACACAACTACTCTAAAAGTAAAATGTGCACAACCATACTCCTCAAGAAAAATTGAATATAACTTACTAAATCCATGGATTTTGTCGACTACTATAAATTACTCGGGATACCAAAAACAGCAACCTCGAAGGACATTAAAAATGCCTATCGTAGGTTAGCCCGCAAGCATCATCCTGATTTGAATCCGAATGATAATAATGCTAAAAAGAACTTCCAGCAAATTAATGAGGCGAATGAAATACTGAGCGATCCCGAGAAACGTAAAAAGTATGATCAATACGGTAAGGATTGGCAGCATAGCGAAGAGTTTGAGAAAGCGAGAACTTCACATGAGCGAACATCAGGTTCTCGTGGTTCAAGGTATTCTGAGTCAGAGACTGAAGGTGACTTTTCTAATTTTTTTGAATCGATGTTTGGTGGAGCAGCAGGTGCTAGCAGAGGGAGGCAGGCAAAATATCGAGGCGAAGATTTTAATGCTGAACTACGCCTCGAACTCATTGATGCCTATAAAACACATAAACAAACGTTAACCGTAAATGGGAAAAATATAAGAATAACCATCCCTGCGGGAATTGAGAACGGGCAAACAATCAAAATAGCTGGGCATGGTGGATCTGGTGTGAATGGAGGACCAAATGGGGATTTATATATCGCTTTTTCAATAGTCAATCACTCCAAAATTAAACGTTTGGAGAATAATTTATATACTTCCTTAGATTTGGACCTATACACAGCTGTTTTAGGTGGTGAAATCACCATCGATACGTTGAACGGAAAGGTAAAACTTAAAGTAAAACCCGAAACGCAAAATGGTAGTAGGGTCAAACTAAAAGGGAAGGGATTTCCTGTATATAAGAACGAAGGCCATTTTGGAGATTTATTTATAACCTACATCATTCAAACCCCAACTAATTTGACCGAAAAGCAAAAAGCATTATTTACCGAATTGTCTAAATCTTAGTTGATGAAATGAGAACGATACAAGCAGATAATTTAATAGCGGTTGATGTATTTTGTGCAAACCACAATGTTGAAATCTCATTTATCAGCTCGTTACAGCAAATTGGGATGATTGAAATTACTACCGTTGAAAAAACTGAGTTTATTGATGCTGATCAACTTCGGGAGTTAGAGAGATTTATTCGCTTATACTATGAGATGGATATTAACCTCGAAGGTATTGAAACCATCACCCATCTATTACAACGGATAAGTTCATTGCAGAATGAAATTATTGCGCTCCAGAATAAACTTCGACTTTATGAATAGGGTAGGTAAAGAGAAAAATATTTTGAATTAGTAAAGAAAAGGGCTGTAGTATTCCTTACGAAAAAAATCCACATTTAAACAAAACAACACTTTTTAGGTTTTTAATATAGCGAATTTCATAAATTTGGTCATTCTTATTAAAAACCCATATCATGAAGAGTACTAGCTTATTCAAACCATTCGCATTTTTTTCTTTCCTATTGATAATCAGCCTGAATCATGTTAAAGCGCACGAAACGGATACGATTAAAACATCGAAGGGGAATCTAATAATCCATTTCCTCGGCCATGGCACGCTGATGTTCGAGTTCGACAAGAAGATCATACATATCGATCCGTACTCAAAGGTGGCTGATTATAACCAGCTACCAAAAGCCGACCTAATTCTACTAACCCATCATCATGGCGATCATCTCGATTCTACTGCTTTAGCTAGTATCTATACCAAAACTACAACCCTATACTGGACCGCTGAATGTGAAAAATCGAGCAAGTTTAGGGCACCGGCAAGCGTTCTACAGAATGGGGACAAGCTGATGTGGAAAGGCATTCTAATAGAATCGGTTCCTGCATACAACATCGAAAATAAGAGGCAAAACGGAAGTCCCTATCACCCAATGGGTGAAGGAAATGGTTATATACTAACCTTGGGGAATAAAAGGGTTTATATTGCAGGCGATACCGAAAATATCCCCGAAATGCTAAGGTTTCGGCCCATTGACATCGCCTTTTTACCAATGAACCTACCCTACACCATGACCCCCGAAATGGTTAAGGATGCAGCGTTAATGATTAACCCAAAAGTTTTATACCCATACCATTTTGGCAAAACCGATACATCTATTATTTTCGATTTGTTAAAGGATAGCCCATTCATTGAGGTTAGGATAAGGAAAATGGAATAGGTAAAAACAACCGACAACCGACAAATAAACATTTAACCAAACCTCTGAGATATGAAAGCACTAAAAATGATACTTTACGTTCTGATTGGTATTATCACCTCGTTGCTTGTTTTTGCATTTTTCCTGCCTGACAGGAAAGTTCTGAGCAATTCAATCGTTATTAACTCTTACCCTCGTCCAATCTACGGAATGGTGAATAGCCTTAAAAATTGGGAAAAGTGGTCGCCTTTCCAAGAGTCTGATACCGCAATGGTTAATGAGTACTCTGGACCTGAATACGGTGTTGGTGCGCATCAAACATGGAGTAGTAAAGTGAACGGGAATGGCAGTATGACTATTACCGAAAGCATTTTTGAGAAAAGGGTGGTTTGCGATCTTAGCATGATGGAGGGCAGTAACGATTCAACCCTTTTCATCATCGAAAGGGTACCCGAAGGGACAAAGGTTACCTGGGAAACTCGCATTTCGAAAGCAGGCTACCCTATAGGCAGGTTGATGTGGGTTGCTATGGGAGGTATGATGAATAAAACATTTAACCAAGGTTTAGAAAAATTGAAAAAAGTGGTTGAGAACCTCCCTCCTGTCTGCAAATCGGGTGATGTAATGGAAACCGAAGAACCTGCCAAAATTTTTCTAACCATTACCGATACGCTTACCACTGAATCAATCACAAAGTTTTTCGGCGAAGCGTATGGGAAAATTGGAGAGTTAATGAAAAAAACTGTGGGTATTAAAATGGTTGGTGCTCCTGCTGCTTTTTACAATGGAGATCCGTCTAACCCCGTTTGGATTGTAACTGCTGCTATCCCTGTAAATATGGAGCCAAAAAAACTTGCTCAAGACATTTCTGTGCTTAAAACTCCTGCTCAAAGGGTAGTATCGGTGGTACATTTAGGAGACTATAGCACATCAAGCGATTCGTACTATAAGCTTGAAGACTACATCATGGCAAAGAAGCTAAAAATAATTGGCCATCCGCTTGAGGAGTATATCACTGACCCCATAAGTGTTAACGATCCTATGAAGATTGAGACAAAGATTAGCTTTCCTGTAAAATAGGTTAATCCAACCAGGGGAGAGGCTGTCTAAAAAGATTCTTAAACAACCTCTTTTCTGGTTATTCGACAAAACTAGTGGATAGTTGTAATTCTACAATTGTAGGATTTTATCGGTGATCTCTTGAGAACCTCACACACCTTTTATTCATTGGCTTTCTTAATCCCAGAGGGATTATATGTCTATAGAAAATATCTATCCTCATGAACATTCGACCCCAGCCGGGGTCGCACCATAAATGGGCATTGTTTCTATAAACATCCGACCCCTCTGGGGTCAATATTGGAGCAAAACCAGATTATATCTCTTCCTTTCCATACCTTTTGTCGAACAACCTCTTTTCTCCTTCTCCTTATATTTCTTCGAGCCATTATTTTCATAGAACGGCAGCGGTTAGCGCTTTATCTTCTATTTTCTTAGTAGCCTCTTCAATCCAATCATTAAGCTTTAGGAAACCATTATCATCAACCCAATCATAGGTAGGGTAAGAAAAGCTAAAAAAAACTGGATTGTTATTTTTATCCATGCCAATTACACCAAATTTATTGGATCCTCTTGGTGAAACATTCCCATTCTTATCTTTTATTTTATGAAGGTAAATCCCAACCATACCATTACCTCTTTCAAAACTTTTCTCTATTGCATACTTGCAATAAGGTCGATTGAATGATTCCGAACCGATTAGAACAACTGTTACAGAAGTTCCTTCTAGCTGCTCATCAATCCATTTCTTAATTTCGGCATCTTCGCCTTTTTTTAGCCTTTCATAATTAGCAGGAATCGAATAACCCCTAGCCTCTCTTTCAGGCTTTTTTTCCCAACTACTTATAACCAGATTCGCTCTCCAAGGCTCGTTATCGAAATGAAAACTAAAAAAAATTCTCTGCGACATATTATACTATTTTTAAAAGTGAATTCCTCATCATCTGCTTCTCTAAAAATTTACTATACACCTCTATACATCAAGCAAATAGTGCTGGATATTACCACCCAACAATAAGATACTTGAAAAACAAACAAGATGAGTAGAAATTATCTCTAATTGTTCAACAGCTTGTTTATTTTAGATATCAGCATGTTCCTATTTATAGGTTTGTCGATAAAATCAGAACAACCGCTCGCAAATGCTTTTTCTCTATCCGCATCTGACGAATAAGAGGTTTGAACAATGATCGGCATATTAGGCCGTATTTCTTTAATTTGTGATGTTGCTTCATAGCCATTCATAATGGGCATTTTGATATCCATTAACACTAAATCGATCTGTTGTTTCGACTTACAAAATTCAACAGCCTCAAATCCATTCGATGCGTGTAGAATTGTAAGATTTGGGGTCGAAAGCATTTCATTCAATAGAATGAAATTGTAATCCTCATCTTCAGCAATCACAATTGTTGTTAAACCTTTTATTTCCATTTTTAATCTGTTTATTATCGTTTACCAAGTATATTAAATAGAGGACACCTCTAAAAATCATTTTTTTGATTACTCACCCCAGCCCTCTCTACTTGATGTATAGAGGGAGGAAATGGAATTTTTAGAGGTGACCCAGAGTATGTCATAAAAATATAAAATGCCAAAGACTCACAAATTTAATTGTTTGCATGTCTTTAATAATCAGCGAACTTAGCGAATCAAATTCATGAACAAAGCGAATAGACAATGATCAATGATATTTATTCACCAATATTATGGAAAACCCTAATTAATGGTTTGCCAAAACGTTCCGGTTTACTTATCTACTTCGTATTTATTGTCCTGAAATCCTTGTAGGCTTTAGAGAGCCGCTAAACAACAATTGCTCATTTTCATGCGGATCACATAAATTATCGAAGCAGCAACATATGCTTAACACATTATATATTAAGCAATTACAGATAAACAGCATGGAAACTAAATCTGAATCGGGTCTTAAACCCTTTGTTTCTCACAGCTATTACTTGTAGAAAGCACATTTTGACCTGATGAGCTAACTGAGCCTTCCAGCAACCTTATATTAAGAGGTTTTGAGGAATAGCCTTCGAGCAGATCGGAATGATTTTCCTGAATGTGTTTCAGAAGCTTTTTTTGCTCAATTCTGGTAAATTGATTAAACCAGGTTTCGAATATTTCTATCATAGTATTATGTTTTAAAGGTGTGTAATATTTTAAAATTCAATGATTAACTTTGCATCCAGCTTTAAAATTTCTTATCCATCAAAGTTTTAGTATCGTCATGATCACAAAAACTCTACGTATTTTATCATCGTTGAACTTAACAAAGAACGATCAAGCACTTCCTAACAAAAAAACAGAAAAATATTTTTCATCCCAACCTCACCATTTTCAGCTATAGTCTAATAATCAGACGAATAAATAGCTGATAAGACTAAAACTAGAGTTATATAGGAATAGGGGTAAAATTGTTACCTGATTTTTTAGATTTTTTTTTAACTATTTTCCTGAAGGACGTCTCTAAAAACTCCATTTCGCCATTTTTTACATCATGTAGAGAGGTAAAGTGAGTATAAAAAAGTTTTTGAAAGGCCGGATGATATAGAATAGACCTTTAAATATATTGTAACTATTCAGCAGCAATAAAAACTCTCACGCAAACCTGTCGGCAGGCGGCAGGCAGGCCTAGCGGGGCTTGATTTTTGGCTTAATAAAAGTTACTGCAAATAGGTCGTCGCTCTGCGACTTTAAAAAGCAGCATCGCTGCGAACTATTTGTAGAATAGATGATTATCGTTTAGCTAGAAGCAGCATCGCTGCGACCTATTGAATTTAGATTTTTTCTCGGCTAATAATGATATTTAATAAAATTATTACAATTCATTGATTACTATTCAATAATTCTATACATTTGTTTCAAGTAACCTATCTTAGTAATCATTCATCTTATGATAGAATTCTCCGACAAAGAGATCGTTGAGTGCTTAAGAAACCGACAGAGTTACGTGGTTCGTTACCTTTCTGATCGTTACCTACCTATGGTTCGGTTAATGGTAACTCAAATGGGAGGAAGCTCGGAGGATGCCAAGGATATCTTTCAGGATGGGCTGGTCATTATGCTGGAGAAGATTGATAACGACCAGTTTGTGTTAACCTGTAAGTTTAAAACCTTCCTTTACAGCGTTTGTGAAAATCTATGGAAAAGCATACTGGAGAAACGTAAAGCAGCTACTAACTATTTTAATCGGCGAATTGAAGTCTCATCGGATCATGATTTCACCGAAATTTACGACAACCAGCTTTACGAAAAAATGTTCTACGAAGTTTTCGAAACGCTTGATCCTGTTTGCAAGGAAATACTTAACCTTTACTGGCAGGAATTATCGCCCATGGAGATTGCCGATAAATTAGGTTACACCTATGGCTATGTTCGAAAGAAGAAGTGCGAATGTCAGGGTGAGCTGATGAGAAGAATTAGCAACCACCCGGACTACAAACAGATCAAAAAAACAGAGATGGCTGCTATGCAGGTAATAAATGAGTAGTTAGCTGTTGAAATCTAAATCGTTGATTTAAAAAGAAAAATTAAAATTTTTTGCCGCTAATGAGAAATTACACCGGGTATATTATCGATTACTCAGATGGAAACCTCTCCAACCATAGGCGCAAATGGTTTGAAAAGGAATTAGAGCATAGCGTAGAGCTAAGAAGTGAATATAATTGCTTCAAGCAGATTAACGAATTCATGCGGGCTAAGCATGATCTGGAAGAGGTTCGAAACGATCATTCCCTACAAATTATTACCCCTATTACCAATCAGATGATCTCCGAATTCAATAGGAATCATCGTAAATACAAAGACATCCGGGAATTTGTCGATAATTCCACTAAAGGAAATGAGTTAGATGCTGAATCGCATGAAAAACTCTATACGTCAAGGGTTGAAGCCAAAAAAAATAATATAAACGATGTAACAGAAAAATGGGTTGAAGAGTGGAATTCTAAAAATCAGGTCGGGGATAATTACAATGAGGACAGGAGAGCATTCATTAGCTCATCGCTTCGCAATGAGGGGAATAATAATGGCAAGAAGCTAAGCATGAGCAGAACCTCTGTACTCCGAATTGCAATACTAACAGCTGCGGCTATGATTGCGGCCATTGTTTACATTAATACCTTTAGCCCATCTGAACGTTCAGAAAAATTGTATCAGGAATACTACAAACCGCTAATCGCCTATTCTTCTACAACCAGGAATAGTACAATCATTAACGATCCATTCTCTGCTGCTGTTGAAATGTACAAACAGGGTCAGTATGTAAATGCGGCATCCTTGCTTACCGACCTAACCCATATCGATTCGAGTAAAATTGCGCCACTATTCTTTAGCGGCATTACCCAGCTAGAGCTCGGAGACTACAATCAGGCAATAATTTTGCTTAAAGCGGTTATCGCTAAGAATGGTGATTACAAAAAGGAAGCCCAGTGGTACCTTGGCCTTTCCTATATAAAAATCGGAGAAACTCAAAAAGCCGCTTCCTGCTTTAAGGAGTTAGCTGAATCGAAAGGATACTATCAGAATCAAGCTCAAAGCCTTCTGGACCAGCTAAAGTAGCCTAAGTAGGGTCTGCTGATTAAGTCATAAATAGGTTTATGAAGCTATTAAAAACAAACGGTTATTCGACAAAACTAGTGGATAGTTGTAATTCTACAAGTGTAGGGTTTTATCGGTGATCTCTTGAAAACCTTACGCACTTTTTATTCATTGGCTTTCTTAATCCCAGAGGGATTATATGTCTATAGAAAATTCTATCACTAGGAACATTCGACCCCAGCCGGGGTCGCACCATAAATGGGCATTTTTCCTATAAACATCCGACCCCTCTGGGGTCAATATTGGAGCAAAACCAAATTATCTATCTTCTATTCCACACTTTTTGTCGAATAATCAAACAAACCCCAGAGTGGTGAAATTATGGTAGAAAACATATCAGTGTAATATTTTAGCTCCACAGGGACGATATTATAAAGCAGATAGGACAGAGAGTAATGTCATGCCTACGGTATTTCATCCGTTCCCAGCTATACTTTCTACCATAATGTCATCCCGAAGGGATTAAAATTAGAATAACAAGTGCACGTATTTTAGACTTTTACATAAAAAATGCTTGCGCTTACACAATAAAAAATGGTTGTAATATTTTATAATTCTGTGTTTTAACGCTTAATCAGCAGACCCTAATTAGTGTCAATAAAAAAGCTCCCAATTTCAAAAATCGTAACTACTCAGGTACATCTTTATGTAGGTATTTTCTTTAGTAAACAAGGTTGTAGTTTAGAGTTGGGAGTAAATCCTCGTGATTTCTTAGTGCCTTAGTGCCCCTGCCTACCAGCAGTTAGGTTATTTGGAATTTCAGGTTTATTGAGTTTTTTCAGTACCCCGAAGTATAGGATTCCTCCGAGTAACAGCAATACACCAATACCCAGAAAGTATATCCTCCTTACCCCTCTTTCAACAGGTGATTTATCACCCATCACCTCGTAGGCAGCCCAGTAGTATGGGTTTGTATAGGTAGGCGATGCGCTTTTAAGGTAATTAAGTTTTGCCGTTCGCAAAGCATCATCCTTCTCTTTACCCTTCGAGAGCTGCGAATAGAAATCAATCATAATCTTTGCGCTTGCATCATCGTTAACATCCCAAAAGGTATTGATTACCGATGACGCCCCGGCAAGAATAAATCCACGGGTTAGGCTCATCAGCCCCTCTCCGTGATATAAATTCCCTGTCCCCGTATTGCATGCGCTAAGCACTACCATTGGTGTTTCTATTCGGCTCATGCTTATCTCATAGTTAAACAGCTTTCCATCGTCAATGGAATCGGATTGGGCGCTAAAAATTAGGTAGGAATATTTGGAGTTGCTGGAATCCGTTCGGGAGTGCATGGCGAGATGGAAAATGGCAGGTTGCTTGATTAACAGCTTGAAATTACCTTCCGTTGCCTTTTCACCATAGTAAGCTTTGCCATCGAACCAATTGAAAATTGAGCCTATCTCCTTCCCTGTACCTTGAAGATTACGATAACCATTCCTTAAACTTTTTTGCTGAATGCCCGAATCAGGGGAAAAGGCATATACCATCCACGTTTTCTGTTTATCGATCCCCCTTTTAAATATCAACGAAGAGGTATAACCATAGGAAATGGTGTAATCATAAATCAGGTATGGTAACCCCTCATAGTTGACTTGATCCGAATCGGGCTTTTGTCGAATAAATGCATCGAAGGAGAGGTAGGCTATCTCCTCATCTGGAACAACAATTAATTTACGCCCTACAATACTTCCCTCAACCGGTTTTATCAGCTTATCATACATATAGTAAAGCGCATCGGTATAGGTTTTATATACATCCACTGAATTAGCATTTACGGTACCCTGTTTGATGGACTCAACGCTGCGGGCAAAGTGAGAGTCAAGGTAAGTCATATGATAATCGACATTACCACTTGTAATGGTAAAAATGTAAAGCCTTCTTTTCCCATCGGAATTGTAGTTGGAGAGAAAGTACTCAACGAGGGTCTCATCCTTTCCGAGATGATTCTGAATCTCGTTAAGGCTCACCAGCTCGGTTTTATGAAGAAGGGTTTCATACTGGGGGAAGAGTTTTTTAATCCTATTCTCCGTATTCTCCTTGCTCTGATTCAATTCGAAAAGCGCACCTTTCCATAGATCGATTTTTATAGAATCAGGCTTGGGTTTCTGAAATTCATCCTGAATCAATTTATTTAAGGATGCGATATTGACCAAAAGTATATTTTGCTTATCGTTAAGCGAATCGGTGTTATACTTCCTGTACAACAGCTCGTTCTCCGTTATCTCATTACGCAAAACAGCCGATTTACCTAAACGGGTTATGCTATACATATTTTGGAGATATTCATCGTCTTTAGTCAATTCGTATAGCTGCTGAGCGATATGGGTTGCAAAAATATAGGTTTCCTTCTCGTTCTCGGCAAGGTAAATCCTACTCTCGATGGATACATATCCGCTACGGATACGTCCGATCAGCTGTAAGGCCAACCCGATGGTTTCGGAGCTCTTAACCAGTAACTGCTGCCTGCTCTTGGGATCCGACTGCTGCTGCGAGTACAGCGCCAACGCTTTAGCCTTCTGCTTTAGGTTTTCGAGCAGACGAATATCGAAAATTACTGAGCCCAGCGAGGGGTTGGTATAAATATCGGTATTGTTAAAATCAGAGACAACCGCAATTAGTGAATTCTGGTAGTATTGCAAAGCTGTTTGGTAATCAGAAAGGTAAAAAAAATGATCGCCAATATGTTTATAGGACAACGAAACAAAGGTGTGCTTCGCCCCATAGTTTTTCAGGCAGATTGCCAACGCCTTCTGGTGCATTTCAAGGGCTTCGCTGGTTTTCCCTATCGAACGCAGAAAAAGACCATAGTCGAATAGTACGCTGCTAATTCTATAGTAATCCCTCCCAAACTCACGTTCAAAGCTTTCGATACTTTTCAGAAAATACCTTTGAGCCAGTCCCTTACTATTAATTTCGACATAGGTTTTGGCCATGTTAAGGTAGGTAAGGGCAACCTCCGCTAAATTGTTTTTCAGCTTAATATTTTTACTTATTTCAAGATACTGTAGGGCAAAATTGTATTCTCTTTTTTCGAAATAGGTCAAGCCAAGATTAAGATAAACCGCTGAAATCCTAAATAGTATTTCTTTATTAGGTTTATTAAAGCTCAAATATATTTTAAGACCCTGTTCTAGGTAATCAACCGCTTTATCAGGCTCCTTAATGATTCCATAAATTCTGGCTTTATTGATATAAATATCGGCTAATGAAAGCCTATACTGCACGTTTTCATCAACTAATGCTTCAGCAGAATCAAAGTATTTTAAAGCATCTTCATATTTACCAAGTCGATTATTGATAACCCCGAGATTGTTGTAAATAGCAATAAGGATTTCTTTAGTAAAAGCCTCTTTAAATTCAAGGCTATTCTGCAAACAACTTTCTGCGTTTACAAAATCCCCCAATTCATAGTAGGTAATAAACTTTTTATACCGTTCAATTTCATCCTGCTTCTGCGCACGAAGTCCCTTATATGAAATGAGAATAACTGAAACAATAAGAAGAAATCGAACCCATCTTAGTATCATAAAATAACCCTTATTGTTGTGCTCTGCAATATAATAAAAAAGCATTTCTGAAATTCAGAAATGCTTTTTTATTATATTGCAAAACAATTTATATATTTTACTATTTAGTGGTACTAAGAAAACTCAATAAACCTTAAATTCCAAATACCAAAACTCAAAAAACAATCAAACTCTGACTATTTAAGTACCAAATAATCAAACAGTCTTGAGATTTGAAGTTTTATCATTCGGGTTTTATTGGTAATTTGTTTTTTGTCTGCTGGCAGGTAGGGAATTTAAAGTTTTCTTATTGACACTATTTAGGGAAAGGTATAATTATATCACTTCCCCCATTATCCTCACCATCCCCCCCCCTAACCTTTTTCATATCGTTTAAGCTTAGCGCTACGTGCTTATGACTACTATTAAGGGTTAATAGATTGCTTAATGTATTAAGGCTTGCTGATTTCATTTTGCTTTTCATGGCTGTAACATTTTAGGTTAAATTATGCTGTTACATTCGAATAAGCAAAGAAATGTTACTTTTTGGATTTAAAAAAATTTTAATTCGCTGATATACAGATTATTTCTATAATAACCTCAACTCGATATAAGGGTTTAAGGGTAGAAAACAGCTACAAGCACAATCACTAACACCGCCCCAGCCTACCCTGCCTACCGGCAGGCAGGCGGCAGGCAGGTTTCAAGGCGGTGTCTAATCGAAAAAGGCAATGGGCTTTAGCCCAACATCAAATGGATTGCTAATTACAGCTAATAGCGGGATACAATGATATCATTTATTTACTCTCCCTTATCAAGGGCTAAAGCCCAGCTAATTCAGCGTTTACTAGCTCCGCCTTAAAAGGCGGAGCTAGTGATTCAGCCTTTAGCCTGTATTTGTAGCTAAAGCTGATATTTATTATCAGGCATCAACTGTCATAACCCTTTTTCTTATATCGAACTCACGTTATAATAAATAAATGGGGGGGAGGTTGTTTTGAATAGCGATAACCCCTGCAATTAGCGGTAGGTAAAAGCAACATTTTTGATTTGCGAGCTAGGCATGATAATTTTTGGTCACTAGATAGGTAATTTATATTTTTTCTTTGGACTAAAATATATCATGAGTATCCGTAAAGATACCTAAGTAAGATTTGTGAAATGACTCTTTCAGGTCTAAAGACTCTGAAAGGTCATTGATTCCACTAGATTTCCTGACAGAGTTCGAAGAACCTGTCAGAGTAATTTTGGAACATTCGAAAGAATAGACATGATTGCGGATAATCATTAAATATAAAGGCTCTATTCTAAATATCGATTGATTTTATAGTACTTAGAGTACTTCGAGTGCCT